>Ga0247727_10000220_pt1 | contig 134831 bp, 149 predicted proteins | sample WisWelCaveWW1625_FD_202498 | JGI IMG/M metagenome (GOLD analysis project Ga0247727, IMG submission 202498) | Biofilm microbial communities from Wishing Well Cave, Virginia, United States - WW16-25 | ecosystem: Environmental > Aquatic > Deep subsurface > Groundwater > Cave microbial mat... | reverse complement strand
AGGTGTATGAGCACGCGAACGGCAACGTCGCGATGCTTGTCGCCGGCCGTAGTGGTCAAGATACGCGACGTGCAGCTCGTGCGGTTGCGACTGGTCAGATTGCCAGCGTGAACAGCAAGGAAGCTGAGGTCAGCGGTACGACCATGACCGATATCACCGTGAAGGCAGTCTAAGACGCTTCACGCATTTTTTTCTTTTATTCTTTTTTCTTATCATTTATCGTTTCATCCACTGTGGACAGTCGCCAATTTTCATTGGCACCATTCCCCAGTGGCATACAAAAAGAGGTGAATGACCAATGGCATTTCAGCAGTTTTTGAGTAATATCGGGGCATCCATCGTCGACCCCTTCGTGAGCATCTGGTACTGGCTCGTCAAGGCCGTCCCTGATGTCATCGCGGCGATCGTCATCCTCATCGTAGGATACCTGGTCGCACTGGCAGTCTCCACCATCCTGGAGAACGTGCTCAACCGCATCAAGTTCGACGAGTGGGTCTTCAAGAAGACCAACCTGTCGCACGCGATCGGCACCTTTGACCTCACCCACTTCCTGGGCGTGGTCTCGAAGTGGTACATCATCGTCCTCTTCCTGGGCGCCACTGCGGCACGCATCCAGCTCGAGACCTTGTCAGGATTCCTGTCAACGCTCGCGATGTGGATCCCGCAAGTGATCGTCGCGGTCGTGATCGGCCTGATCGGCATCATGGCAGGCATGTACGTGGAGAAGATGATTACCGCGACCCGCGCCAAGGGCAGCAAGGTCGTCGCCATGCTGACCAAGTGGGTGATCTATGTCTTCACCGTGCTCATCGTGCTCGACCAGATCGGCGTGCAAGTGGCACTGGCGCAGAACAGCTTCCTCATCATCTTGAGCGGAGCAGTCCTGATGCTGGCGATGATGCTCGGCATCAGCTTCGGCCTCGGATTCCGCGAGGAAGCCAAGAAGATCATCACTGACGTCAAGCGCAAGCTGTAAGACGTCATTTTTTTTATTCTTTTTTCTTTCATCTCTTCTCTGCGTTTCAACTCGTTCGCTCGAAAGCTATAAATAATACCGTCGATACTCGTGTGCACGGGTGATATGATGCCATACGAAGCAAAAAACTATGATTCATTGCTCGGTCTTCAAGGGTTCTCAGACACGCTGCTGAAGAACCACTTCACGCTCTACCAGGGCTATGTCACGAACACGAACAAGCTCGCTGACGCCTTGGCTGCGATGGTCAAGGACGGCAAGCAAGCCACTCCCGAATTCGCCGAGCTCAAGCGCCGCTTCGGCTGGGAATTCAACGGCATGCGATTGCACGAACTCTACTTCGGCAACCTCGTCAAGGGCGGCAAGCCTGTCTCTGCAGCAGTGAAGAAGCGCATCGTCAAGGATTTCGGCAGCTACGAGCACTGGGAAAAGGAGATGAAAGCCATCTGCACGATGCGCGGCATCGGCTGGGGAGTCCTGTATTATGACATTTCCACCGGACGGCTGTTCAACACGTGGATCAACGAGCACGACGTCGGACACCTCACCACGTGCGCACCCATCCTGGTCATCGATGTCTTCGAGCACGCCTACATCACTGATTACGGCATCAAGCGCGTCGATTATGTCGAAGCGCTCTGGAAAGTCCTCAACTGGGACGCGGCAGAACGACTGCTGAAGCTCGTGGGCGGCTCATGACGTGCGCGCACTGGTCGATCAGCCGTAATCTTTATATACTATTGCTTCTTATATAGTCGCTATGGCGACAACCATCCAGATTAGCGAGGAGCTGCGCAAAGAGCTCCAAAAACGCAAGCTCTACGAGAAAGAAAGCTACGAAGAAGTCATCCGGGATCTCATCGAGGATACGCTCGAGCTGAACGAACAGACGAAAAAGGAAATCGCGCAGGCACGCGCCGAAATAAAAGCAGGCAAGTTCTATACTCTTGAACAAGTAAAAAAGAGATATGGGCTATAAATGTACGACATTATCTTCTCAGTCGTTGCAGAAAAGCAATTCGGAAAGCTCGACCATACAATTCAAGAACGCATCAAGTCAAAGCTTGAAGTTATTCGCATCCGTCCTGAATCATATGTCAAAAGACTTGTTGGGGAATCAAGCCATTGCCTGCGTGTTGGTGATTATAGGCTTATTCTTGATATCGACCAAGGAAAGCTCATAATACTCGTCATCCAAATAGGACACCGAAGCACGATTTACGATTGAAGTGATCGAATGATGAAAACCGTCTACGTCTGCGAAGGCAGCTGCAAGGGCGTCGCCACCGAAGAGCAATGGAAGGCAGGCGCCAAGACGTGCTGTGCAAAAGATTGCGAGCGCCACGGCAAGCCATTGAAGAAGAAAATCATTCCTTGAGAATCTCCTACTTATCTTCCTTATTGAAAACAATTACCTTCTCGTCGAAACATCGCCGAACCAGTTCGGCGAGTCTCGAGGAACTGCGTTCCTCGAAACATTTAAATAAAAACCGCCATTAGCTTGTTTTCGTGGGATTAACGGGATACCGCCGAAAAAATGCCTAAAATCATCCAGATACGCAAGAAAGACGGCTCTTTAGTGCCTTTTGAAGCCCAAAAGCTCGAAAAATCGCTTGAAAACGCCTTGATTTCTGGCCGCGCCAAAAACCCCAAGATTGCCAAGAAGCTTGCAAGTCAGGTTATCGACACACTGGAAAAACACATTCCCAAAGGCATCAATCCCACAGTCAAGGACGCCCAAGACGTCATTCTCGAGGTTTTTGCCAAAAACAAACTGCCCTTAGTCGCCAAGGCCTATGTTGAGCACCGCAAGACCCACAAGGAAGCAGTCGGCTTCAGGACTGTCTATGGCGTGCGCGACGACCTCGGGATGAGCACGAACGCCATCATCGTCCTGGCTAAACGCTATCTGCTCAGGAATGAGCAAGGCGGGATCATCGAGACGCCGACAAGACTGTTCCGCAGGGTCGCCAAGGCGATGGCCTCGATTGAAAGCATCTACGGCAAAAGCGTCAAGAAGGCAGAAGAAGAGTTCTATGAATTGATGGCAAACCTGCATTTTCTGCCCAACACGCCCACCCTGATGAATGCTGGCACTCCTTTGGGGCAGTTGTCTGCCTGCTTTGTCCTGCCGGTCGAAGACGACCTCAGACACATCTTTCACACGCTCGAGAACGCGATGCTCATCCACCAAGCAGGTGGCGGAACCGGCTTCAGCTTCGGCAGGCTCAGGCCCCGCGGAGACATGGTCAGGTCAACGCAAGGCGTTGCTTCCGGTCCGGTCAGCTTCCTCACGATCTACGACAAGGCGACTGAGGTCATCAAGCAAGGAGGCAAGCGCCGCGGCGCCAACATGGGTATCATGCCCATCGACCATCCTGACGTCCAGGAATTCATCAATGCCAAACGCAAAGAAGGCATGCTCACGAACTTCAATGTCTCGGTAGCAGTCACCGACCAGTTCATGGACGCGGTCGCCAAGGATAAGGACTTCGCGCTCCTCAATCCCCGCACCAAGCGGCCGGCCAAGACCATCAAGGCAAAGGAGCTCTGGAACCAGCTCGTGCAAGCAGCTTGGGAATGCGGCGATCCTGGCATCGTGTTCATCGACGAAATCAACCGCAAGCAACCCACGCCTGAAATCGGAAACATTGAGAGCACGAACCCGTGCGGCGAAGTGCCCTTATTGCCGTACGAACCGTGCAACCTCGGCAGCATCAACCTCGCCAAGATGGTCAAGAACGGCAAAGTCAACTGGGACGCGCTCAAGCACACGGTCAGGATAGCGACGCACTTCCTCGACAATGCCATTGACGCCAACAAGTGGCCGATGCGCGAAATCGAAGAAATCGCCAAAGCCAACCGCAAAATCGGGCTCGGCGTGATGGGCTGGGCAGAATGCCTTGCCCGGTGTGGCATCAAATATGATTCCGACAAGGCCCTCGAGCTCGCTGAGAAAATCGCCAAGTTCATCCAGGAAGAGGCCCGCAAGAAATCAGCCGAGCTCGGCCAAGAACGCGGCAGCTTCCCTAACCTTGCACGCTCCATCTATGCCAAGAAGTTCAAGACGCTCAGGAATGCCACGTGCACGACCATCGCTCCGACAGGCACGATCAGCATCATCGCGAATGCCACGTCAGGCATCGAACCCTTCTTCGCCGTCTCGTTCGTGCGTGACGTAATGGGTGGCACCAAGCTCCTTGAGACCAACCCGTATTTCGAGCAACTCGCGAAAGAGCGCGGCTTTTCGAGCAAGCAATTGATGATCAAGATCACCAAATCCGGCAGCATCCAGAACGTCGCAGGCATCCCCGCAGACGTCAAGAAGCTCTTCCCGACGAGCTTTGACATCAAGCCTGAATGGCACGTCAAACACCAGGCCGCCTGGCAGAAATTCTCAGACAATGCGGTGAGCAAGACCGTCAACCTGGCTGCGAATGCCAAGCCGCAGGACATCGACAAGATCTACCAGCTCGCGCACAAGCTCAAGTGCAAGGGCATCACGATCTTCCGCTACGGCAGCAAGCGCGAACAAGTCCTCACGGTCGGCAAGCAAGCAGCAGAACACGTCACGTTCGAGGAAGAATTCGCCGGCGGCTGCCCTGGTGGCGTGTGCCCTTTCTAAGAAACATTTTTATACCGACTTGCCGTTTCTCGTCGTTATGAAAAGAGGAACCAAGGCACCCGTCTATCTCTGGACCGGCAATGGCTGGGGAAAGACCACGTCTGCGTTAGGCGTGGCCGTGCGCGCGATGGGCCACGGCTACAAGGTCGTCATCGTCCAATTCATGAAGGGCTGGGGCGACGTGGTCGGAGAATTCAAGATCCGCCACAAGCTCGAACCCTTGTATGAGATCCACCAATTCGGTAGGAAAGAGTGGATCAACCTCAAGAACCCTGCGAAAGTGGACAAAGACCTCGCCAAGAAAGCCCTCGCGTTCGCCAAGAAGAAGGCAAAGCAAAAGCCATTCCTGCTCGTCCTCGACGAGGTCAACCTCGCGTGCGCCATCGGCCTGCTGAAGACCGATGATGTCATCAGATTCCTGGACACGGTGCCGCCTGGAGTGCACGTCTATCTGACTGGCCGTTATGCACCGCCAGCCCTGCTCTGGCGCGCTGATTTTGTCAACGAAGTCGTGATGATCAAGGGACCGAAAAAGCTACGCGGCGAGAAAGGAATCGATTACTGATGGTGACCTATCGCATTTCTTCCCTTGATGAACGCAGGGAATTCTACGCCAACGAATTCAACCTCAACGCGCTCCAACAATGGTTCGGCGCGCGATTGCCGCAATTCTTTACCGTCGATTATGGCACCGAGACCGGACTGAGCACTGATCCTGCAAAGAGAGGCAAGATCATCATCCTCCAACCCAATCTCGCGCTCGCTGCCTTGCGCAAAAAGCTCGCCCTTATCGCTCCGGAGGACGTCTATTACGACACGCGTATCTACAAGAATGTCAAGGACTGCTTCACCTGTCCGCAACACCCTGGCTTTTGCGCAGATTGCCCTGAGCGTGTCGGGCAAGAGCTTGTCTTTGACCTCGATCCAGAAAACATCGACTGCCCGAAATGCGGCAAGAAGAAATATCCGAACTTCTGCAATCATTGCTTGAAGCTCAGCCTGCAAGCAGCGGTCAAGCTCGGTGAAGCCCTGCGCGACAAAGGCTTCCGCGACATCCGTCACGTCTATTCAGGTCGCGGCTGCCACGTGCACGTTACTGACCTGAATGCGATGAAGCTCAGCAAAGAAGAACGCATCGCGCTCACCAAGGATCTCAGGGGGTTCCCGATGGATCCCTGGGTCACGACAACAAAACGCCTCATCAGGCTGCCGTATTCATTGCACGCATCAATCTCGAGAATCGTTCTTCCGCTCACCACAGAAGAGGCGATGCGTTTTGATGCAGAAAGCGATGTGCGCGTGCTGCCGCGCTTCCTGTCGGAAATGTGCAGAAAATGATATTATTCGTGCACATTTCCGAGCATGCTCGCCAATCCTTGATTGGCGACATGTGATTATTCTTCCTCTTTCTCCTCTTCCTTGTCGTCCTTGTGATGCTCTTCGTCTTCCTCAAGGTCCTCGTCCTTCTTCTTAATCTCCTCGACAATCTTCTTGACTTCCTCGGCGTGCTCTTGCGGAGAATGTTCTATCTGTTCGAATTCTTTCTGGAGTTCAGGCTCCTTCTTTTTCTTCTTCTCTTCTCCACCCATCGTCGAAAACAATGCGTTGAAGGTATATAAATCTTGTGACCGCGCCAAAGTTTTAAATACGACGGAAAAGTCACCGGTGTATGCGCGAACAACTCCAAACGCAACCGACTGTCCCTCCTGCACACCGACTGTACCGACGCGCAGCACGCCACATCCGCGGCGAACAACGCCAAGCAATCCGCGCCATCATCGAACGCCTCTACGACGCGTACAATCGCAATCCGAGCGAGCAGAGCACGGCAAAACCCATCAAACGCCTCGAATTCTTCCTTTCCTTCACCGGCGCAGACAATGTCTACGACATCCAGAACAAGTTCCGCATCACCGACTACGTCGAGCTCAGCGATGACGAACTCATCGAAGACCCCCGCTATCAGCACAAGCGCGGCGAAGAATGCGCTGCCTGCGGCACGCACATCAGGAACTTCTATGTCGTCAAGCGCGAAGGCGTTGAACCAGAAATCCATCACATCGGCTATGATTGCATGGAACGGATGCAGGCAGACTTTGCCGTCGATATGGGTGGCATCAGGTTCACCGAACAAGCCACTCCACGCAAGCGCGAACAGCGCGCATACGAACTCGAACAGCTTGTTTCAGACGCAGCCGATGAGGACGTGTTCAGTCAGGCAGCCTGGCTCGCAGCATCTGCTGAAGACCATGACGCGCACGACCCCACGATCGGGCTCAAGCTTTTGCAAGACCGCGGCTCGTACAAAGACTGGCTCTGGAAGCAGCCGCTGAATGATGACATCGCCCACCTCCTGGTTGAAGCAAGCAACTGCCACATGCACTTCCCTAGGCACAAGCAGAAAAAACTCTGGGCATACCTGGCAGAAAACCGGTTGCTCTCAGTCGCGCTGTACAAGGGCGTTCTCGAAGACGTCGTGCTCCTCGCCAAAGAACAAAACATCAAACTCGATACACAAGCCCGCACGCTCATCACGAGCGCGAAGAGCAAGAAGCCCAGGCACGCAACCTTGAATGACGTCGGACGCATCCTGGACGCCTTGCCGTTTGACGTGCACAAGGAACGCAAGGCACGCAACCAGGCGGCACTCAATGCATATGATGGCTTTGTCCTGGCACAAGCGCTTGATGACATCTTGCCTGTATTCGAGATGGACAAGGGCCATTGGCACGATGCGTACGTCACGCACCAGTATCTCTTCAGCAAGGCGCTCACGCCCAAAGACTATGCGCTCATCCGCAAGGTCGCCAAGCGCTGGCTCTCAGGAATGAGCCGATCACCTGAAGGATACAACCGCACCAAGCTCTATCACCTCGCCACGCGCATCGAGCCCATCACGCGCTTCGACGAGACGCTCGAGAAACTTGCCGGCATCCAGCGCAAGATCCAGTACGCCCGCGACAAGCTCACCAGCGACGAATACCAACGTCTCAACCAATTCGCTACTGACCTCCAAACCATTGCTGGAAACAAGAATAAGATCGCCAAGCTCCAAGCACACATCGCTGAAGTCCTTGCAGAGCCCAAGAAGACCTTGAAGCAGCAAGTGACTCCTGTCGAACGCATTGATGGCCTCACCGAGGCCCTCACGCGCATCGAACGCAGTTATGCAGAAGACGACAAGACCTGGACGAAGTACGACCAGCACCTGCCACTCATCAAGGAACACGCACATGCAAAGTTCCTCACCCAGGACGACCAGAAGCATATCGCCCGCCTTGACAAGCGCCTCCAGGCATTTGTAAGCATCGACGGCCTGAACGATGCGCCGATCAAGCGCTGGCGAAACTACCTGACCAGCCTGCGCGCGCTCCAACAGGCGGTCAACGACCCCTTGGTCGTCACGATGGACTTTATCAAGGACCCGCAACGCTTTGCGTACGCAGACTGCGTGAACAAGGAATTCCTCAAGAAACTCAGCCAGCCTGCTGGAAAAACAAAGACCATGATCATCACCAAGGCAAGCCAGGAATACGCGAACATCCGTTACGGCCTGCAGGAACTCAACGCGACCCGCGAAGACATCTTGCGATGGAAGCAGGACATCGATGATTTCACCAAGCAACCACACACGTTCCTGATGCCTGAACACCAACATATGCACGTCGTTCCACAACGCATTTCTTCTGACAACGCGATCGAAGGCACAGCCCTCCGGTACATCAACCCACGTACGATCAAAAACCTGAAGAATACCATCGCAGGATGCATCCGGCTCAAAAACCTCGCGCAAGATACAGAGTTCTGCGCCAAGCTCGAGACCGTCATCAACGACTACAAGCCCGAATACATGCGCTATTATGACGGCAAACGGCCGGCGACACCAGTGCTCGACGCCAACGCCATGCGCGTGCTCATCACCCTCACCGACCGCGACAATCAACCCGTCTATGTCCACCAGCAGCTCCGCGCAAATGTCGAGAAAGTCCACGAAGACCTGCCGTATTACCGCGCAGCATACACGCGCAGGACCGCCCTTTCCAAGACCGAACACTGGAAGGCCATCTCGGGACGCAAAGAGCACTACCTCGACCAGTTCTACGCCCGTATCAAGGATGATGCCGTGCTGTGCAGGCTCATCAACGGAATCACGTCAGGAAAAGAGGGCAATTATCGTCTTGAGAAACTCTCACGCGGCGGGATAGAACGGTTCTTCAAGACCAAGTCGCGCTTCACCGGCTGGAGCGACATCGCGCTCGAGACCATCATGAAAGGCGAGAATGAACGCGTCAGCGAATCATACGCAAGCGAATGGAAACGAAGCCTCGCAACGCACGCGCCAGCAGGAGCGCGCAACGAGCACATGACTCGCAACCAGTATGCGCACCTGTTCACGCCTGCGCTTGAGAAGCTCTCCCGGATCGCTGACGAAACCCTTCTCGCAGTCTCAGAACAGCACGCGCACTAAGAGCGTGAGGACCAGCATCGAGCCCAAGTCCGCAAGACTTGTGGACAAGGGAATCAAGTAATTATCAGGGTCGTGCTTCTTCTTGTACACGTAGAAACCGCCAAGCACGCACACGACGAACAACACCAGCACGAGCAGCCACGTCGTGAACAAGGCGATGAGCAGGACGCGCTGGAAGATGTCCCAGGACATCGCAAAGCCGTTGAACCGCGCGATGATGCTCGCGAACACGGCGATGTAGATCGCCGAAAGCGTTCCGATGATCAAGACCTCACCCAGCAAGCGATGCAGCAGGTGCGAACGCCACCACTGCTTCTCCTTGATATGCTTCAAGAACAGCATCGTGGTGAAGCGCGACGCGATGATGCTGCCATAATCGCCAGTCATATCATTCAACGCAGGCATCAGGATCAGCAACGGTAGCAGGATGAAGAGGTTCTGCTTGATGCTCTCGATACCGAAACCGCCCAGCGTGCTCAGCAACGACGCGAGCAGGAGCATCCCGACGCTCTCCGTGATGATCTTCCAAAAGAGTCTCATTCATACCACCAGTATCGCGATGATCAATGACAGGATGCTCACCACGTCGCCTAAGGTCGTGATGTATGGGCCCATGATGTTATCTGGCTCGTGGCCGTGCCTGAACAGCCAGATGGTCGCGCGCGTCGTCAAGGGAATAAGGATGATGTTGGAAACAATGCCTGCGATGAGCGCGATGAGGATAATCTGCGGCGAGTTGGCGTGGAAGAAGAGCCACGTACCCGCGTATGCCACCAGACCTAATATCAGGCTGGTGAACACGCCCAGGGTGAATGCGGCAACCGTGTTGGAATGCAGGATACCTGGGTGCTTGCCCTTGTTTAACAAGCCCAGATGCAATGCCACGCTGAGCCTGCCTGCGAGCGAGCCAGAGATATTGCCGCGCATCGCGAGGAAGCCCGGCAACAGGATGAGCAGGCCAGGAATCAGCGCGATCTTGTCCAAGAACTGCGCCAGCAACGCACCTGCAAGCACGCCGCCAGTAACGGAAATGAACTCGATGAAGAGGATCTCGTCAAACTCCCGCACCGTCCTGCGAGGCACCTTCTGTTTCAGCAACGCGAGAATCTCCTCTTCGGTACGGTAAATGAACGGCTCCCTCTTTTTCACGACAAAACGGAGCAGAAGTCAGTATTTAAATATAACGAAAGAAAAAATCTACTTCCCCTTGACCTTGAGCGCCTTGACGAGGTCCTTGCACCTGTTTCGGAGCGTGGTTTCGGTGACGCCGGAGATCTCGGCGAACTCGCGCTGCGTGCGCTTCTCCTTCTCCTGGCGGGCCGCGATGTACAGCGTCGAAGCAGCCACCGACAACGGCGACAAACCGCTCGTGAGGCCCATCTTTTCCATCTGCTCGATGAACTTGACGGCCTTTGCCTGCACCTTCGGCGAGAGCTTCAGCGAAGAGGCGAACTTGTGCACATAATCCAGCGGGTTCGTCGGGTTGATCTTGATGCCGATCTCGCGCATGATGAGCTTGTAATTCTTGCCGAGGATGGTCATGTCGACCTTTGCGGCAGTCGCGAACTCCTTCATCGCGCGCGGGAAGCCGTGCACCTTGCTCGCGAGGAACAACGACGCGATGACCAAGTGCTCGATAGCCGAACGCTTGGTCAGGCCGCGCTCGACGCAGCGACGATAGATCACCGCTGCCTCGCGCTCGACTGTCGACGGCAGGTTCAACGCGCCTGCGACGAGCTTCAGGTTCGTGAAGGCAGTCTTCAGGTTCTGCTCAAAGCTTGTCGCCGTCCAGTACTGGCGCTTCTTGATGCGCTGGAACAGGGCCCTGTTGCGGCCCGAGAGCTTGCTCAGGTCAGAGGAGTTTCCAATAGTCGTGCCCAGGTTATTCACGACGAGCGGGTCGAAAGGCGCACCGGTGCGCGAATTGTGCTCGCCATCACCCTCATCTTCAAAGAAACGGGAATCACGACCGAAGTCGATCATTCCCTCATCGAGAACGATAGAGCAGTGCCTACAGATGATCTCGCCCTTCTCCCGGTTATGGAAGAAGTCATGGCTTCCACAGTCTGGACACTTGATATCACTAAGCATTTCGACACCCCACTATCACCTCTCCGAACCTTTATAAGAGGCAACTTCTATATAAATCTTTCTACTTTTATCACTCGCCAGTGGCTTGGTTTATATAATAACCTTCAATAGTGAAAATAAGAGGCCTCAAAGACCATTGAAAGCTTGCTGAAAAAGTACGAGAACGACCATCCGCCCATGCCCATCACGAAGAGCGCATAAGTGCTTCTTTTCGGAGATACGCGATCCTGCCGCCTAACTGCTGCACGAGCTTATCGATCGTCGAGAGCAGAGGATATTCTGTTCTCAGCTCGCGGTCGACGACGTGCCAGATCTGCCACATATCCTCTTCGCGATCGACGGCAAACACGCGGAGCAGGTCGTATCCCACGTTCTGGCCTATCTCCTCCTCCTGTTTGAGCTCGTGCTCGTCCCGCAAGGGCTTGTGCACATACAAACGATCCCCCTTGCATGCGATGCTCACATAAGGCATAGGAGAAAACATGCAACAACTGCTATAAAAACATTCTTATCGTGCAGAATCAGCCTGGCGCTCGATCTCGTTCTTCTTCATGATCGCCAAGGATTTCGCTTCACACCGGAACGCTGCCGCAATCTCGTCAGCCAACGCGTTCTCGATGCCCTTCTTCTTGTTGAAGCTCTTGTCCTCGGCGCCCTCGACGAAATACCGCAACACGAGATCAATGCGCCTTTGGGGCGCGCACTCGACCGCCTTCGGATAGCGAGCGCCGCCGTACTCGATCGTGAGGATCTCCTCGCGAGGAGCAGCATTTTCGACTGCCTTCACGAGCACCTTGATCGGGTTCGTCTTCGTCTGCTGTTCCAGCAAGGCAAACGTCTTCTCGACGATCTGCATCGCCGTGATCGCCTTGCCTGTGCAGCCCTCGCTCGTGCGCGTGTGCTTGCCGCTCTTATGGCCAGGGATCATCACCTTGTTGATGAGCCGCTCGACGATGGTGATCTTGCTCTTGTGGAATTTCCTGCCTGCATAGCGCGCGCCTGTCTTGGGCACGATGCGCGGCTCGATCGTGATGTATCGCTGCAGGCCAGGATCCTCGACGGCCACATCCTTGGTGCCCCAACGGTTAAAGAACAGGATATCTTGGGATTGGGTTTCGGTTGTCATCTCGCCAAACCCCCATACTCGATATCTCGACAACCGAAGGTTGTCGACGAACTTGACAATGCTTCGCATTGCTCAAGTCTCGCATTGCTCGCCGGGTTTGGCGATGATGCTGAAATCTCGCCAATCGAAGATTGGTGATGAACTTGACAATGCTTCGCATTGCTCAAGTATCTGAGGATTTTCATCATGTTCACTTGCGTGCCTTCTCGATCTTCTTCTGGCGCAATGCCAGGAGCGATTGGTCATTGACCTTGATGACCTGCCAGCGGATGCCGGACAAGTCGCCGATCGGGCCGCCCTTGCGGCCGCCGATGGACTCGATGATGACCTCGTCGTGCTCGTCGATGAGCTTCTGGGCGCCGTCACCGGGCATGAACGCGGTCACCTGCTTGCCGTTCTTGATGAGCTGCACGCGGCAGCACTTGCGCATCGCAGAATTCGGCTGCTTGGCCTCGACCTGTCGCTTCTCGAGCACGATGCCCCTCGCCTGTGATGCGCCCTCGAGCGGGTCAGACTTCTTCTTGCTGTCGAGCATCCGGCGTACGAACATCTTCTTCAGCAGCCTGCTGTGGTGGCGCCGCTGCTTCAGGCGTTTTGCCGTGCTCAATCCGTTGCTCTTGTTAGCCATAGTCTCCTACACGCAATTCCTTGATCGGGAAGAAACGCTGCACGACCGCCTCATATGCCCTCAGTGTCTGGGCATTTCGGCCGATCAGCAGCCCCCGCGCTTTCAGGTCAGGGGGCATCATCACGACGACACCGTCGTCCTGCTCCTTGACCTGCACGTCGATGGGATACACCAAGTTCTTTATAAAGCTTCCGAGTTCGGGCGCGAACTCCACCATCTTGATTTTCTTCTTCAATCCAGCCTCCAATCGTCGGATGTGCGCGCCCCGCGGTCCGATGGCCTTGCCGATGTCCCCTTGTTCGATGATGAAAAACACCTGCAGTTCGCTGATGATGCAGTCCTTCAGCCGCGCACGCGTCATCTGCTCGAAATGCGCCATCACCTGCATGGTGCCGGTATCGTAGACAATCTTAGAACTCATCAGGATGCACTCTTCAAAACACCGATCACCGAGATCGCGAACGGCTTCTTGCACCAGACGCCTAGCTCTTCGTTCGGCACGCCTAAGTCCTGGCACTCGATGCCGTTCATCGCGCAGTACCGGTTGAAATCCTCTTTCAGCTTGGGCGGGCAGTTCGAGGACAAGTAGATCTTGGCCAGCGTGCCCTGCCGCACGAGCTTCATGGCCCTTTCAGTGCCGAGGACCAAGCGCTTCTCTGCCAGCAATTTCCTGATTTCTGTCGCTGTGTCGGTCATGCCTACTCCTTCTTCTCCTGTTTCACTCTTGTCACGAGCCCGGGCAGTCCTGTTCCGACCGGCACGGGCTGGTTGAGCATCACGTTCTCCACGACCGAGTTCAATTCATCGACCTCGCCGGTCAGGGCTGCGTTGATGATGTGCTTGATCGGCGTCTCGAACGACGCGCGCGCCAGGACCGAAGCCTTCTCTGACACCACACCATACCGCGTGATGCCCTTGACGCCACCTGACACGCACATCGTGTCTGCGACGAGCATGATGTGGCGGATGTCCACGTTCAATCCCTGCGCTTCGATGACCTTGAAGACCTCGTCGATGATCGCCTGCCGGGCCGCCTCGACTCCGAACACGGCTGCGATCTCATAGATGTCATTGCTCACCGTCTTGGTCGGATCGACAAAGTCCAGCTCGAGCACCTTCTTCAGGTTGCTTCCCGCGGTGATGATGATGAATTCCTCGTGGCGCTTCACCGGCAGCACCTGCGTGATGTCCTTGATGCCGGTGACGTACACGTCCTTGAGGTCTTCCTTGAGCTTGTACAGCTCGTTCAAGGACTTCTCGTCCTTGCCCTTGAGCTTGACCTCGATCATCTCGTCGCCCTGCTTGACCGACGCGGTCTTGCCGAGCTCCTTCTCCATCGCCTTCACGAGCTGCGCAGGAGTCGTCCCGACATCCTGCATCTTCTGCCTGTTGAGCTTCAGCTCGATCTTCAGGTCGACGATGTTGATGACGTACTCGAGCACGAGCTCGCCGAGCGTGGTCTCCTTGATCTTGAGCGCGATCTCACGGATGTCCTTGCCTTTGTTGTACGGCGCCTTGAGGAAGATCTCCATCATCGGCGTGGCGAGCGTCTTGCGGCCGTCGAGGATCTCGATGATGCGCGGCAGGCCCATCGTGACGTTCAGTTCTGCGACGCCGGCGAAGTGGAACGTGTCCAGGGTCATCTGCGTCCCCTGCTCGCCGATGCTCTCTGCGCCGACCAGGCCGACTGATTCGCCGGGGTCGATGCGGGCAGCCATGTATTCGTGATAGAGCCGCTCGGCTGCCTTCTTCAGCTTGCTCGCCGGGCACTTCTCCTCGAGTTCCCGCAATAATTGCGGAGGGACCTTGCCTTCGTATTCCTTCAGGTCAGCGTGTACCATTCATCTCACCGAGTCGATGATTTTCTGGACGTCAATCTTTCCGTTTTCCGAGCGCGAGACGTCGATGCCGTCCTCGCCGTACTCGAACTGGATGATCCTCTTGTTCGCGTCACGGACCGTGCGGTCATACTCGACGCGCAAGTCCTGCATCGCGTTCGCCAAGCGCCTGTACAGATAACCAGACTTCGGCGTACGCAAGGCAGTGTCCATCAGCGAGTCGCGGCCCGTGATCGAGTGGAAGAAGAACTCGCGCGGCGTGAGGCCGGATTTGAAGCCGTTCCTGACAAAACCGCGCGCTTCAGGCGACAGGTCGCCCTTCTTGAAGCAGCTCAATGTCCTGCCAGTGTATCCCTTGTCGATGCGCTTGCCGCGCAAAGCCTGCTGGCCCACGCACGCGCTCATCTGCGTCATCGCCAGGATGTTTCCACGCGCTCCTGACTTGATCATGACCATGGTCTGGATGTCCTTGGGCACGTTCTCCTTGACGATCTGACCGCACTTGTTACGCGCACGGTTCAGGATCTCGAGGATCTTCAATTCCAACGTCTCAGCGACCGTGCGGCCAGGGAATGCCTCGAGTGTTCCATCGTGATAGTTTTTGATGACTGCGTTGACCTCTTCCTCTGCCTTGTTGAGCGTCTCCTCGATCAACTCATTTGCGGTCTGTGGCAAATCATTGTCCGAGATCGGCGCCGAGAAGCCTGTCTTGAGCAATACCTCGATGCCCAGACGCAGGATCTTGTGCAAGATATCAACCGTTCGCGCAGGACCGTAATACTTGTGTAGCGTGCGGAGCATCACTCCTGAGCCTTCTCCGCCGATGCTGCTCTTGTCGATCGCTCCTGACGTGAGCTTGCCGTCTTCGACAACAACCGCATTGCCTGCCTTGTCCACGCCCTTGTAATTGAAGTCTTCAGGGAGCAGCACGCTGAACACTTCCTTGCCGTTCACCATCTTCTTGTGTGGCAAGCGCGAGAAATCAGTCATGCCTGCGGCGCACAGCAATTCGACCGCCTCTTCGCGGCTCAATTCGAGCTCGCTCGTGAGCAGGAAATTGCCGGAGATGCCGTCGTGGATGCAGCCGATCGCCGACATCCCGTGACCCGGGCTCACGAGCTGGTTCTGGACTTCCATCAGGATCTCTGCCTCAGCGCGTGCTTCCTCGCTCTGCGGGATATGCAGGTTCATCTCGTCGCCGTCGAAGTCAGCGTTGTACGGCGCGCAGACCGCAGGATTCAGGCGCAGGGTGCGGCCGGGAAGGATCTTGACGCGGTGGCACATCATGCTCATCCGGTGTAATGATGGCTGGCGGTTGAAGATCGCGATATCGCCATCCATCAGGTGGCGTTCCACGATGTAACCTGGCTGCAACTCCTCGAGCGCAGCTTCCTTGGTCTCATCCGTGATCTTCTTCTTCTTGCCGTCAGGACGGACGATGTAGTTCGCTCCAGGATAGATCGCCGGACCGTTCTCCACGAATTTCTTCACGTACGCGAGATTCCAGTCGTTCACGGTCTCGGGAACCGTGAGCTTCATCGCGATGATCTTGGGCACGCCGACCTCGTTGATTTTGAGCATCGGGTCAGGCGAGATCACGGTGCGCGCGCAGAAATTCGTGCGCTTGCCTGCGAGATTGTGACGGATGCGTCCTTCCTTGCTCTTGATGCGCTCTGTGATGGTCTTCAATGGCTGGCCGCTGCGGTGGCGCGCAGGAGGAACCTGCGCGATCGTGTTGTCGAAGAACGTGGTCACGTGATACTGCAGCAAATCCCAGAGGTCCTCGATGATGATCTCCGGAGCGCCTGCGTTGATGTTCTCGAACAATCGCTGGTTGATCCTGACAATGTCGCCGAGCTTGTGCGTGAGGTCATCCTCAGAACGCTCGCCTGATTCCAGCGTGATGCTCGGGCGAACGGTGACTGGCGGGATCGGAAGCACGGTCATGATCATCCATTCAGGGCGGGCAAAGGCCGCGTTGATGCCGAACAATTGGCAATCATCATCAGGGATCTTCTCCAAGCGCGCCCGGACTTCGATCGGGCTCACGCGCTTCTCGCCCTCGATGAACGTGGTCGGCTTCTCGATCGTGATCTTGCTCTGCTTCGCCTTGCAATGCGGGCATTTGTTGATGGTCTTGAGCGAGTCGATGATCTCCTTGATCTTGGCACGGCGCGCCTCGAGGCCCTCTTCCTGCTCGACCTGGTTCAGCAATGCGTTGTAGCGGCCGATCTTCTCCTGGGGGATCAGGACGCGGCCGCATTCCTTGCATGTGCACTTGAGCAATGTCTGGATGATGCGCGCGAACTTGACATGCACCACTGGCCGCGCCAGCTCGATGTAGCCGAAGTGGCCGATGCATTCCTTGAGCTTGCTGCCGCACGTCTTGCACCTGAGTCCTGGGTCGATGACGCCCAGGCGGACGTCCATTAGTCCGCCGTCAACAGGGTATCCTTCCTTGTCATAGAGTTCAGGCGTCACGATCTTGGCCGATGCCATCTTCTTGATGATCTTCGGGCCCAACAGGCCGAACACGACGCTCTCGACCTGCTTGAACACTGAGTGCATCTGCGCCTCGACGCGTTCAGGAGAAATGGGCTTCTTGGGGACTTCTGCAGCAGCTGCCGCTGCCTTCTCTTCCTCGGTCTGCAGCTTCTCGGTGCGCTTCTGCGAGATCTCTGCCTTCATCTCTGTTTCCTTGGCAGGCTCGACCTTGACCACTGGCGCGTCTGGCTCGACCGCTGCCGCGAGCACGTCTTCCTGTTCCGCCTTCTTCTTCGGTGCCATATCAGTACTTGTTCTTCAACATCAGTTTCGGATAGATTCCCAGGCTCTTGAATTCGTCCAGGATGAGCTTGAACGCATAGCTGATCTCGATGTCATTGACTTCCACGTTATCGCCGCAGATCGGGCACGCGCGCTTGTCCTTGTACGTGTCGTGGATCGCGATCACGCCGCACGAGCCGCACACCGGCACGACGGTCTTGTCTGAATCAAAGCGCTCCTTGAGCAGCAATGAGGCGCCGTGCGCGACGAGCGTGTCCTTCTCCATCTCTCCCAGCCTGAGGCCGCCTTCCTTCGCACGGCCTTCGGTGGGCTGGCGCGTGAGCAGCTGGATCGGTCCGCGGGCGCGCGACTGGATCTTGTTCGCGACCATGTGCTTGAGCTTCAAGTAATACATATTGCCGATGAAGATCTGCGCCTCCATCCGCTCGCCGCTGATGCCATTATACAATGTCTCCGTGCCGTTCTCGCGGAAGCCCAGGCCGAGCAATTCCTTGCGGATCGCCTCTTCGGGCTCTGCCTCGAACGTGGTGCCGTCCACGTGACGGCCAGACAACGCGCCCATCTTGCCGCCCACGAGTTCGAGCAAGTGCGAGATGGTCATACGCGACGGGATCGAGTGCGGCGAGAACAGCATATCGGGGATGATTCCTGAGGCAGAGAACGGCATGTCGCTCTCCGGCACGATCATCCCCACCACTCCCTTCTGCGAGTGGCGCGACACGAACTTGTCGCCGATCTCCGGGATGCGCTGGTCGCGGATGCGGACCTGGACGAGCTTGTTGCCTTCATCGTTCTCGGTCACGAGCACGAAGTCGATGATGCCTTCCTCGCCGTGCCTGAGCGCGACCGAGCTCTCGCGGCGGATGTTCGAAGCCAACGAGTATTCTTCCAAGGAGCTCAGGAATCTCGGCGGCGAGGTCTTGCCGATGATGACGTCCTCCTCACGGACGACGGCCTCAGGATAGATGATGCCGTCGTCTTCCAAGAGTCGGTAGTCCTTCTCGCTCTTGTACCCCTTGACTTCCTTGTCCGGGATGCAGATGCCGTCCATCAGCCCGCCGGAATACCGCAATTCCTCAGCGACCGCAGGACGGAAATAGCTGGAACGCGCGAAACCGCGCTCGATCGAGCCGCGGTTCAGGATGACCGCGTCCTCCATGTTATAGCCCTTGTAGCTCATCACGGCCACGACGATGTTCTGGCCGCTCGGGTGCGTCTCATACGCCGAGAGCTCGTGCATGATCGACTGCACGATCGGCACCTGCGGCGTGTGCAGGATGTTGACGTCCATATCCATGCGGACCGGGAAGTTCGCGGCATAGAATCCGATCGCGTGCTTCTGGTTCTTCGAACCGATGGACAGACGGGCAGAAGGATTGTGGTCGCCGAACGGCACCAAGGTCGTGACGATGCCCAGCATCGCCAAGGGAGTGATCTCCAAGTGCGTGTGCTCAGGCGTGAGCTCATTCTCCGCGAACGCGACCAAGGAGTTCTCTTCCTCGGCAGCATCCAGGTATTCGATGACTCCCTGCTGCACCACGTCAGTCCAGCTGATCTCGTTCTTCTGGAGCTGCTTGATGTGTTTCTCCGTGAGGAGCGGGATGCCGTCCTTGATGACGATCAACGGCCTGCGCGAACGGCCGCGGCCAGCCTCGATGAACACCTGGTTCAGGTGCTCTTCGTACATCACGTTCATGCTCTGGCCGAGCGTGCCTGCGCGACGCGCGGCACGGATCTGCTGCGTGAATTCCTTGCCATTATCGACTTCGCCGACGAACTTGCCGTTCAGGAATACCTCGCTCATCTCGACAACCTCCTAGAGTTATCGATGATTGAGGAGGTTGTCGACGATGCTGAAAATCCGCTGATTTTCATCATGGTCGCACGCTCCGCAAGCCTAATGTCTTCAATTGCTTCAGGGTCTCTTGCTCGTCGGCTTCCTTCGCGATCGCGGTGAATAGCGCGAGGTTCTTCCTCAGGCCGATGTTCGTTCCTTCTGGAGTCTCTGCAGGGCACAAGCGACCGAGATGCGTCGCGTGCAATTCCCGCGCCTCGAAATTCTCCTGCGAGCTCGAAAGCGGCGACACGACGCGCTGCAGGTGCGAAAGCGTGTTCAGATGATTCAGGCGCTGGATGCGCTGCGAGACGCCCTTGCGCCCGCCCACCCAGTTGCCGGTGGCCATCGAGGAATAGATCCTGCTCGTGAGCAATTTGTCGCGGATGATGACCTTGATGCTTGGGAATTTCCCGCGCTTCACGATGCGCTGGAAGTTATAGAGGATGTCGCCGATGAGCACTTTCAGGTTCATCCGGAACAGGTCAGCGAGCAAATCGCCGGAGAGCTTGATGCGCTTGTTCATGTAATGGTCCTTGTCGTCCAACGGCACTTCGCCATTGGCCGCCGCGATGTACTTGCGCAGCATCTTGCACAGGTTGAGCGCCTTGAAGACGCGGTCTTCCTTGTTCGTGCCCACGTGCGGCAGGAGATACTTGTCGATGATCTCGTTCATCCGCTCCATGCGGATGTCCTTCGCCTGCGTGATGCCGATCTTCTTCGCGATGTAGTCGATGGCATCATCGCTGTTCTTGATGTTCACGAACTCGAAGAGATTGATGAGGATCTCGTCATACTGCTTCTCCTTGCTCACGGCCTGCATGATCTCCTCGTCCTTGAGCAAGCCGAGTGCCTTGATGACGACGATGATCGGGACACGCTTGACGCGCGTGAACGACAGATAGAACATGCCGTCCTTGAGGCGTTCGACCGTGTGCGGAATCTTGAACGGGCCGCTCTCCGAGAACAATTTGCCGGTGAATGCCGTGACGCCTGATGCCTCTTCCACGAGGAACCGGTTGCTCGCCAAATCCTCGATGTTGACGAGCACGCGCTCGGTGCCATTGATGATGAAATAGCCGCCAGGATCGTCCGGGTCCTCGCCCTTCTCGATGAGCTGCTCGCGCGACATCGCGCTCAAATGGCATTTCTTGCTCTTGAGCATGATCGGCAAGGAACCGATCTGCGTCGTGAACGTCTCGCGCTGCACGTCATTGATGTGCGAACTGACCTCGATGAAGACCGGGGCGGCATAGCTCAGCTTGCGCAAGCGCGCCTCGACCGGATAGATCGGCCGCACCGAACCATCAGCCTCGGTGATCGTGGGCTCCTTGACCTCGATCTTGTCCATGCGGATCTTGAATGTTTCCACGTTCGGCGGGATGATGGTGGGCTCGATGTCCTTGTTCTCGTCCACGATGCGCTGCAGTTCGCGATCGACAAAATGATTGAACGACTCGATATTGCTCTTGACAAAAGAATTATCAGCGAAATGCTTCGCGATGAGGGTCTTGGCGATGCTCGGCATCAGCGGCTCACCACGCGTCGATAGAAGATCGCCTCGCCTGCGGTCGCGGATTTCCTGAAGATTTTGATGACATCGCCTTCCTTCACGTCCAACCCCTGGATCGCAGGATCGTCCTTGTACATTCTCGGCAAGTCGCGCAAGTCTGCAACGTACTGCTCGAAGAGGTCTTTCTTCTCTTTCTCGCTCAGTTTCACGTGTTTCGGCACGAGAACGTGCTTGCTGACATCAACATCTTTCGCCATGGGACTTGTTCGCAGTGGAAGCGGGCCGGACGCGATTTGAACGCGCGACCAGCTGGTTAAAAGCCAGCTGCTCTACCAGGCTGAGCTACCGGCCCTTGAAGTATGCGAGTAGGAAAATAGGGAGAGATGTCTGCGCGTGTTGGAAAGGTGATGGTCTGCATACAAAACAGATAGTCCCCTCACGTGAATCGGCGATACACCGATTTTTCTGCGGGTTATTTATAAAGCTTTCGGAGAAAACGCCCTTCTCAGCTCTTCTGCGCGTTGCTCAATTCGCGGAGCAACTGGTCGAGCGTGCGCTCAGGCAAGCTCTTCTCGTCCAATGAACGAGCGTACGCAGAACCCGTGTGCGAAGAATATGCCGCTGGACCAGTATGGATTTCGGCGATCTTCCTCTTGCCGAACAATTCCTTTCGATAGATGAGAATATTCGTTCCCCGTTGCGTCGTCCGCATGGTCGCTTTCTGATGCGTCTTGTCGTAACTGCCTCGAGGATCCTGCTGCTCCAAGTACGTGATGATCTTGTCCGCGAGCCTCGTGCAGAACCCATAATTGCCATTTGGCAACGGATATTTGGTTTCGCTCATAGACTTGTCACTGTTCGGTGATTTATAAAGCTTAGCGTTGGTGCGCGAACACGAAGCGGTACGGCGGCTCTGGCAGAGAAATGGTGTTAGTGCTGGCCTGCGAAATACTCATCGTATTCTTTCTCAATGCGCCGCAGCCAGGCGCGCACAAGCGTGATGAGCGGCTCGCGCGGCATCTTGATGTCGTGCCCGACGCGGTATCCTTGTGGTTTTCCCTCTCCATCAAGGGTTTGTTGGATTGCAAGAACAAAACCGATCGGCGGTTGTGGTGGTTGCGCGTCAATCATCGTGATTGAGATCCAATTGCCGGAAGACGTCTCTCAGAAAATTCTTCGGCAGCTTCCGGGTAAACGTGACCGTGCCATCAGGTTTGATGTTCCAGACGCCGCTCGATGGAGGCATCGGTTTGATTATCTTCTTGTACGTGTCTTTCATATAGGCGAGAAAGCATCGCTTGTATTTATGCTTTCCCTAAAGATTTCCGACGAGAACAGAAGATTTCCGGAACAAGACCAAGACTTAAAAGCTACAAACGCTTTATCCGACCGATTGGCTGTGGCAGCGGTACAAGACCTTATTCAACGATTTGATAACGATTATTCCCAATTAGTCCCTCGCCCGTATGCTTATTCTGGCGCAAGCGTCATTATTCCAGCGTTCAACACGGTACAAACGCTCGAGAAAACGTTGCTCGCATTAGCGAACCAAGATGATGAAGGTGGCATCCAAGCGATTGTCGTCGATGATGGCAGCACGGATTCCACTGCAGAAATGATACAAGAACTGAATGTTGATTATTTGATTGATTATGTTCACAAAACAAACGAGGACAGTCGTGCAAAGACACGAAACGCAGGACTTGATCTTGCACGCTATGGTGTTGTCTTTCTTTTTGATGGAGATGTGCTGCCCCAACATGATTACATTCGCAAGCATATGTTGATGCACAATACGTACGACAAGATCGTGCTAGTCGGGTTTAAGGAGAACATCGCGGAAGACGATCCTAAAATAAGCAAACAGGTTTTGCTTTCCAAGCAAGCGTATAGGAAACTGCGGCCTGATTACAAGAACGATTGGCGTTACAGAAAAGAAGTGAAATTGACCTGGAAAATGCAACAATATACGCTTCGCGAACCACAAGATTTCATTTGCGAACTCTATAAGAAAACAAGGGGATTTAAAGATTTCGGAAAAGGGAAAGTTGTTGGCGTCTGGGATCTGCCGTCCATGGTTGTAACCAACAACCTTAGTATGAAAAGAAAAGAAATGATGGATGTGGGCGGCTTTGATGAACGCTTCATCGGGTGGGGGCTTGAAGACACATTTTTAGGTGCAAAACTCATTGCGAATGGCAATTACATCATCCCATTTCTGAAATCATCCTGTTATCATATCAAACACGAATATGATGAAGCCAAGAAAGTCGACGAGTGGATGAAAAATAAGGAATTGTATTTTCAACTTATCAAGGAAGATTTCGAGGAAGCAAAAAAGACCTATGTCCAACGAGAACTTCGATTGACACGTTGTGAATCTCTTGGAAGGTGTTACAAGAATTTCTGGGAGGTCGTCTGAATGCTGGTCAAGAAAATAATTGCAGGTCCTACGCGTGTAGAAATCGATTACGGATTTTTCGAGCCTTTGCTGCAAAAACTCACAGGCCAACAAGTTGAAGCGATATCTCGGGCTAGCGAAAGTTATACGAACGAAGTCTATAAGATAAGAATGCTTTCCGGTGCAGCATGTTATCTGAAATTTTTCGATGATGAGTTTCATCCATCGCGCGCTAAGGCCGAGCTTCATGCAATGGAAGAAGCGAAAAAAACCGGAATTCCAGTTCCCAGTGTCATTTATACAGATTTTTCACGCACTATCGTAAAAAGAGATTTCGCAATATTTGCAGAAGTGCCTGGAACTGATCTTTGCAGTCGAAAAATAAGCGCGCCTATCGTTGAGTCGTGTTTGGAAACGCTTATCAGACTACATTCTCTGAAGAACCGTGAGTATGGATTCCTCTACTTGCCTGAAGATCAATGGGTAAAGGGCAACCGATATTTTGATTTCTTGGAAGACGTAATCATATATGGGATAAAAAAGATCGCAAAACAAGATCTTCCTACTCACGGGTTGTACGAGGCATTCGATTCATTCAGAGGGAAAATCAAGGAAGACGATTATTGCCTTAATCATAATGATTTCACTACCAAACACGTATTCGCGGATAACAACGGAATTACAGGACTAATCGATTGGGAATGGAACGCATTTCTCAACCCATTGAACGATTATGTGATTTTTATTAACTCGCTCCTTGATCAAGGAACGCCCAAATCGATTATTAGACCAATGACCGCGCATCTTTCAAAACAATTCGACAACTACCAGGACATAGACTTTTATGCAGGGTCTCGCTTCTTACTGGGGGCTATATTCCCGCACCGGAACGGGATTGCAACCGGATTCCGCAGGAGAAAGCTGCTCTTCGGAAAGCTTTTATTGCAAAAGGAGATAACATTCGACGACTTCATGAGGAACATCTATGAAACAAACACGTTCGCACGATAGTACGCCATCACACATGACCAGAAATGATAAGGTATCCAAATACAAGTTAAAACCAAGGGTGGCAGTAAACAATCTCGTATTCACTTCTCGTGCAGAAGTTCTGCTTGTTAAGCGAGACAAGCAAGACGATGCTTTAAGCGGGCTCTGGGGTGGAATTGGGGGAAAGGTCGATTATCTCGAACCGCTCGCAAATGCATCCATTCGCGAATTGAAAGAGGAAACCGGGCTTGCGCTCAATAAGCCTTGCTTTGTTGGTGTGACTGAGAATATATCACAATACCCGCATTATGTCGTGGTATGGTTTGCGTATTCACTCCCATTGAAAAAACAAATTCTAATTGATTACTCTGAGAATGCAGAATACGGGTGGTATCCCATAACCACTTTGCCAAAGGAAATGAAGAACGATACGAGGGTAATGATACAACAAGGATGGCGGGTGATTAAATCAAAACGCTGATCACTCTGGAAGGCGTGAATACCAGCGGTAAATCGTATATGGGTTCGCGACTGGCGGAAACCCTGGGGCAGCAAGGCCTTCATGCGTTGTATGTACATGGTATAAGTCCATACACAGTTCCAGGCCAAGCATTTTATGCACTGGACTTTTTCGAAAAGCCCATCTTGCAAACGCAATTTCTTCTTGGTGATTTAGAATTGCGGATTCGTGAGGATCTCAACAATTGCGAAGTAGGCATCGTAGATCGTTATATCATCAGCGCTTGTATCTATCAGACAAATAAGACTGTGATGCCAGAAGAACAAAGACAAATCACGCAATTGATTGCTGAACGCGCTAAAAACCTGCCAACTCCAACAAAAACATTCATACTTGACATCTCATACGCGACGCTTTGCGAACGATATCTTTCACGCTATGGCAAACCACCTAAGGAAAAGCACATCCCTTACTTGAAGAGACTCATTGATGATTTTTCTCGCGCAGACGGCATTCATATCAATAACAATTCAAATCTAGACAGTAACCTGGCGCATATCACAAGCACCGCTCTGTCTGGCATCATCGCCTGAATCTGCATGGCGCCTCAGGAACGCGATATTATCGCCTGTGCGCGAACACGAAGCGGTACGGCTGCTCCGCGATCAGATAGCCAGGATCAGCGATGACCGTCACCAAGGTCTTGTCCAGCGGGAAATGCGTGACGTGCAATGCGCACGGCACGTCCAGGTCGAACAAGCCGTCATTGCCCTTCTCTGATTCGACCAACGCGTCCGCGAGCTCGAGGATATGCTTGAGCCGCACTGCCTTCCTCACCGGCACGAATGCCGGCGTCGTGGTCAGACCGCCCTTGTGTTCTTCTACAGGATAATCAATCGCGAACTGGACTTCCTGCTCTGCGAGTGTCGTCGCTATCTTGGGCTGCGCCTGCTCAGTCACGGTGATGCCCTTGCCGCGCAAGACCTCGAACTCATCGATGCACGCACCCAGATGCTGTTCGATGTAGGTCGAGAGCTCTTCCTCCACCGTGCCGACATCCGGCACCTGATTCGCTCCCTCGTCAAACAAATAACTCGTGTTCAACCGCTCGAAATACTCGCCGTCCAATTCCGCAAAACCGCCGTGCCTGCCGATGACGAGCAACGCGTCCTGGCCGACAATACCGACGCAATGCTCGACCAAGTCCTTTGCGCTCGACGCTTCCACGACCCTGATCTCGACACGTTTCTGCATCACTTCCACGCCGTAAAAGAACAGCGCAGCCAGCACTAACAGGATCATCCCGATCATGATGAAGATGGTGACTTGTCCTCGTCTCACGGGAATCGCACCTCAGGCAAGGAGTTCAGGAACGCATTGATCTGCGGATGGTTCGGCGGCAAGACCGTGACCTTGCAATCATCACGCTGATAATCCAAGCGATTGTCGATGATGGTCGTCGTTGCCGTCGAGTATGATGTCCAGTACGCGCTCAGCCATTGCGCTGCGATGCGGTCGATATCCTCGTGGATCCCCAAGAACCTGTGCGTCGTTCCGCCATCATCGTGCTCGTGCAGCTCGAGATAATTGCTGACATACGTGCCGATGCCGGGCGCGTCCTCCTCGATGAGCACGTCCTTGTTGTCCAGCGACAGGACGTTCTTGCCCATCCCCAATGACCTGAATGCGCGCTGCTTGTCCGGCTCGATCAATGCGCTATCATACCAGTAGCGCCGATACTCGATGACGCCGTTCAAGACGAGCTTCCTGTTCGCCAAATCAACCAGCCCGCACAGCAGGCAGTCTGCCTCAAGCCGTTGCGCGATCGCTTTCTGGATGCAGAGCTTGTACCCTGCCTCCTTGATGAGGAATCCGAAATTCTGGTCATACCCTCCTTGGTCGAGATCATACATACTCACGGGCGTGAGATTGACGCAGACCACGCCATAATCAGGATTCATCTCGATGCGGCCAGTGCCATTCACCCGCTCAGTCATCCCGTCACGGGTCGACGTCAGCGTCATGTTCTTGACTGCATACGTGGGCTTCATGCAGCTCGTCACGCTTGCGGTCAACGAACTGTCTGACGTCATCCCGTCATACGCGATCTTCGTGCCAGCCCCATACACGACATTGCCATTCCCGCTCGTGGTCATCGTCACCGACTGCCCCACCTTGAACTTCGCGATCTCCACATCCTCCACGAGGAAACATCCTGCCTGCACGGCCGCAGCCTTCTGCACCGAGAACTCACTCCCATCAGCCGTCAACTTGATGACATCAGTAGAAGTGCTGCCCTTGTAATCCAGCGAGCCCGCAGAATCCGCAGTCAACACGCCATTGTTCCACTGCACATTCACGCCATTGGTGATGGTGATCTGGTTTTGGGTGAGTGAATTGACTTGTGCCATCTGGTAATTGTCTTTGCCGTCGGCAGTGATGCCCTTCGCACCAGACCCAGTGGCGCCGTTACCGAGCGAGAACTGTCCTGGTAGATCAACACGCCCGTCCTGATAGATGACGATGTTATCTCCGGTATACGTCTGGCCATTGATTGTCACTTGCCCTGAAACGATAATTTGCCCAGCTCCTGATGAAATAATCTGTGTGCCTGGGGCTGCTTGTCCATTAACACCCCACTGTTGAAACTGATTATTGAGTTGCTGCGTGCCTGTTTGCTCAATTTGTCCACCGCCTGGGCTTGTTGGAGTTGTAACTTCCTCATCTTGCGCGACCGTAGATGTGATTATGAGACTCAGTAGAAGAATGCATAAAAGTATCGATTTGTTCATGCTACCTCCTTTTAATGGTTTAATTGAGAGTTTCTATTAAAAATCTTACTTTTTAATATCAATCTTAGAAATAGTGAATGTGTTTGAATACCTGTATGTGTAACCAGTCTCGTTTGCAGTATCAGAAAGTACATTGTACTTTGCCCAAGTGCTTAGATTCTTCACCAAAATTGGAATATCTTTGTCAACGGTGGGTCCTCCACGGAGCGTGTCAACGCGCTCAACTTCGCCTTCATTTTTCGTTACGCTTTCTCCTTTTGCCGCATCAAACATTGAATACATCGCAATCGATGGTATTGTTTGAACATTCCATTTTTTTTGTAATCCTTCGTAATTGTTCTTTGCTGCTTCTGGATCTATGTCTGCATTATAACACAAAAATTTGATCTGTCCTGCATATTTCTCCGATAAAAATTTGAATATAATGGCTTCGCGATGTGCTGTTCCAAGTAGCTTTGCATCAGGAGGATCCTTATTCTTGTAGAACAGTACCAAAACAGGCTTTCTTTCTCCTGCCTTCATGTTTTTTTGGAAGACGAGTTCGTCGTAATTTGTTGTTTTCTTTTCAGCGTCATATTTCACGTACTCGAGCTTTGTGCCCTTGATGATGTCTTTCTCGTTCAGAATCTGTTCGACCGTCTCGTATTTCATTAAGTCTTCGATGTTTTTATCTGTTAATTCATCTGCTTTCTCCACCGCCGCAGGTTTCTGCGCTTCTTGCGCATACGCAGGAGCAGCAAAGCTGCTGAAGACGGTGCTTGCTATCGCCAGGATGAGTGATGCTGCGACGCGACGCACAAACGAAAGCGATTGCCTGCCGAGGTCGTATTGTTTGACGCGGTTGGTCGCTGCCTGGCCGTATTCCGTGACCTTGCTTTCCCATTCGCCGAACCGCACCAAACGATTCTCAAGACTCTCCAAATCGTCAAGATTCAGCGGCTTGCCCTCGAGCCCTTGCGCGAGAATATCCTCGTGCGCGATGACCGTCGCCTGGAAGCGCGGCAACCATTGCAATCCTTGCTCGATGCGCGTCATCGTCTTCTCGAGAGAATATCCTTCGCGCGCGAGCTCATCCTGGACGTCCGGATCCCGTGCCAATCCTTGGAGTGTTTTCATGATCGCCTTCAGGCTGCCGATCTCGATGAGCAGGTCATCGTGGTTGAACCACAACGCCTTCTGCGCCAAGAGCGGACCGTGTTCCTCAGTTGCGCGAATGTTCTTGTTGATTGCGGCCCAGTCAGCCCATAACTGTTTGTTTTTGCGGTCGCCGATGCGATGCCTGCGCAATTCTCGGATGCGATCACAAGCCGCATCGATCAGCCTGGCCGCGTCCTGCACCTGCTCCGGTTTCATCATGCACCTCTTCGCGAAAAGAGGCGCATTCTTGGTATATAAAGGCAGCGTAATATTTAAAGGCTTGCCAGAAAAGTTCCGAACAATTCGGAAAACTTTCGACACTTATTAGTGGTAAAACTAGGAAGTTTTAAATACCGCTATCGCTTTATTAAGCGACATGCACAGCGACTTTACTGAAGCTGAGAGGCAAGAAATAACGAGGCGCGCACTACAGCTCGTAAAAGGAGGATACATCACTGGTGTGAATTTCATTCGTTCGGAAAAACCATTGCCCCCAACTGCCGTCATCGTCCATTATCTTCAAGATTCAAAAGAACAAATACATTTTGTATGTGAGGAACTCAAGAAATTTGGAACATTTGAAATGCTTATGCTGCCTCGTATTACGCAATACGTATTTGATTCTTCGTATGTTAAGAAGCGGAATTTTCTGCAAGAATATCAGACTGCAACATTTGTCGATGAAACGCTATTTCCTAAATCAATTGCAGATGTAGTGCAACGTCCTCAAGGGACTATAGTCATAACTGAAGAAATGGACTTACTCATTCCTCTTGAAGCAAGAGACATCTCTGCACTCGTACAGCATATCCAAGATGCTGATCGCGCAGGACCATCGCAATGGCGCCATCCTGCTATTATTGTCAAAGGTAATGCGCCTGTTCCTATTGCTCCAGGATTCGTTGCCAAGGATTATGCTTCAATTAGCCGTACGCAAGCAGAATTTTATTCTCTGGTAGCTGACGAATTGAGAAAACAGCGATTGCTCAAACGCTTGGAAGCGATTTGTCAGCAATTACAATCAAGTACTCAGGCTCAATTAGTACAAGATGCAGTCCTGTGGTTTCCGAGTCAGATCAATCCTGAACTTAATACCTATATTAATGAGAACCAGCAGAGACTGGAGTCAGAATAGTCTCAAGTTCAGAGAGAGCATATACATCAGTTAATTTCGGATGTCGGCTTGTTTTTCCCTGTGCAAGTAATGTGCGTAATTCTTCCCCTCGCTTTGCATCATGAACGCGATAGCGATAAGTAATAATCCCTACCTCGTATTTCCACTCGCTGGCGTACTTCGCACTCGGAAATTCTTGTAATGCATTGATTATTGCCTCGCGTTGCTCCGGCACAAAGCACGTGATGCCTTTCAGCTCAGGATCACCTAATGCTTCTCGGAGTGTACCCATATATGTTGTCATACGCCTTTGTAAGTGTTTGATACATAAATAACTTTCGACGAAAACAGACAAAATGTTTAAATTCTCCCTTAGTCCTGCCCAACATATGCGCCTCGTCTTCATTCCTCGTGCAGTGATTCTTGATTTTGATGGAGTCATCGTCAATACAGAGCGTGGCAAGTTCGCGTGGCTGAAACGCACATTGAAGCGCCATGGACTCCGCTTGCGCAACGATGACTTCGCGCGAATGGCGGGAAAAAAAACCGCTGCATTCCTCGCTGAGCGATTTAGCGACAAGCTCTCTATTCATGAAATGCGCGCAATAAGAGGCGCCTGGAAGCGCGAACGAATGCAACATACCCTAAAGTATTCCACACCCATCCGTGGTGCTCTCCCATTCATTAAGGCGTTGAAAGCAAGAGGGATTTCGTTATGCTTGGCCACAGGGACAGAACGGTTAATCGTCAATAAGGCACTTCGCCGGTTCGGGCTCACTGATGCATTTGATGTGCTCATCACAGGAAATGACTGTGCGCTTTCGAAGCCCAACCCTCAAGTGTATATGCTCGCGATCAAAGCATTAAGGATCCCGGCAAGGCACCTCGTGGTTGTTGAGGATTCTGCTGCTGGTATCTTGGCTGCCAAGCGCGCAGGATTGCGTTGTGTCGCAATCACGACGACGCAGCCACGAAAGCAATTGAAACGAGCCGATATCATCGTGCGCTCGTTCAAGGAATTGACAAAGAAGCTAGCACTTCCGCAACGCAATGTTTAAATCCTCGCCTACGACGACAGGCGTATGCGCCTCATCCTGAACGTCAAGAAGTCAGTGGAGCAAAATGCCGCGGTCTATTTCGAGAAAGGCAAGAAGGCAAAGCGCAAGATCGAGGGTCTCAAGACCGCATTGAAGCGTTTTGAAGCAGAGAAAGAAAAACTCCTCAAGCAGCAGACCTCAGTCAGTGAGCGCCTGGACAAGCCCAAGCCCGCGATCATCGAGAGAAAGAAGGAATGGTATGAGAAGTTCCGGTGGTTCTTCTCGAGCGAAGGGTTCTTGTGCATCGGCGGCAGGGACGCCACCACCAATGACATCATCGTCAAGAAGCACGCGCAATCGGGAGACCTCATCTTCCACACCGAAGCGCCCGGAAGTCCGTTCTTCATCATCAAGGCAGAAGGAAAGCCCATTGGCGATGCCACGAAGGAAGAGATCGCGCAAGCCACTGCATCCTTCTCCCGTGCCTGGAGGGCAGGCGTCGGCTCGATGGAAGTCTTCAGCGTCACGCCCGAACAGGTCAGCAAGGAAGCGAAAGCAGGCGAGTACATCCAGAAAGGCGCATTCATGGTCACGGGCAAGCGCACGTATTATCATCCGTCATTAGAACTTGCCGTGGGCATCCTCGATGATGGCCGTGTGATGTGTGCTTCATTGCCGGCAGTGAAAAAGCATTGCAAGAAATATGCCGTCATCAAGCAAGGCGATGAAAAGGCGTCTGATGTCGCCAAATACTTGCAGAAACTGCTCGGCGCAGGAACGACTGACGAATTCATCGCAGCCATCCCCTCAGGCGGCGTGCGCGTTGCCAAATATTAGTTGTCCCTTCTTAGTGATTATTCTACAAAGCTTTAAAAACCCTCATCCATCATACGCATCATGCGATTCCTGAGAAAAAAGACCATCACGCTCGAAGACCAGGTACGTTCCATTCTGCAGCATCACGGACCGGTCCTGGCGAAGCGCATTCCTGCAGAAGACTTGCATCCGGTCATCGATGAGGTTCGCAAGCGTGTCAAAAACACTGACTTGGCATTCCTCGCTGAACTCCGGGCATATGACTTCAAGCACACGCCGTACTTGTGGGTCGACGGCGATGGAATCAGGAATTACGAGCTCGCCCGTCATGCCACACACGTGCTCGTCCAACTGCTCATGGAAGAAAACGATTGGGATTTCATCACGCTCGTCACACGCATCAACCAGCCGTTGTTCCAAGCGACCAAGATCAATCGCTTCAACACGACGCTGTGCGGCATGCTTAATTCCATATATCGCAGCACGCACTCTGCGGCAATCATCGATCTCGTCATGAACGACGACCGTTACGCAGACTATCGCGACGTTCAACCGTATGATTTCACCAAGACGCGTAATATCTGGAAAGCAAGAGACGGAACCAAGAATTACGCGCTCGCGCGCAAGGCGACGCACGCGCACATCCAGAAACTGATGCACGACAAGGACTGGACATTCCCTGAACTCGTCAAAAACATCGATTACACGACCTTTGCGACGACGCCCATCAACCGCTACGGCACGACTTTGCGTGGCATGGACCTCATCGTCTATGACCGCAGTCCTGGCAGGGCGATCCTCGATCTCGTCATGAATGACGATCGTTACGCAGACTATCGCGACCTGCAATTGTATGATTTCGGTCGCATGCCGCACATCTGGAACCGCAAGGACGGCACTAAGGATTATGCGCTCGCACGCACTGCGACTGAAGCGCACGTCGAGTATCTCCTCCAGCAGAATAGTTGGGATTTCCCTGGCTACCTGACGAACATCGGCCAGGTTTTGTTCCGCACGCACCCGATCAACCGCTATGGCGCCAAGCTCGCAGGGATGGCGGTCGCCGTGTACGACAGCCACGCCGATGCCATCCTTGACTGGATGCGCAACCACCCTGGCCAGCTCGCACGGCAACACCGTGAGCAGTATTCGTGGCTCACCAAGGATTTCTTCATGCTCTCGAAGGAAGAGCGGGCAAAGCAGTTGCAGTCCTTTGCCGCATAACATTTAAATACCTGCATTCCGAGGAATCCTCCAGAAAAAGAGGTGCCTGATGGCTGCGAAGAAGAAAGCGAAGAAAAAGATGGTGTGTGAGTTCTGCTAAATGGTTGAAATCACGCTCCCCCTCATTGTCGGAGCTGCGCTCATCGACAGCATCAACCCGTGCGCGTTCGGCGTACTCATCTTCATGCTCTCCTACCTCGCCAAGACCGCGAAAGGCAAGCACACCATGCTCATCAACGGCACGATCTATATCGGTGCCGTGTTCATCACCTACTTGCTCGCAGGCCTGATCCTGCTTGGAGCGCTGCGTGCCTTAGGCAAGGCATCAGCCATCGCGTACATCGTCATCGCCATCCTCATCATCCTCGCAGGACTCCTGGAGATTAAGGACTTCTTCTGGTACGGCAAAGGGTTCAGCCTCGCCATCCTGCCGTCAGAAGCGGCACGCATCAAGCGCTATGTCAAATACATCGGCGACAAATGGTACACTGCGTTCGGCCTTGGCGTCTTTGTCGCGCTCGTCGAGCTACCATGCACCGGCGCAGTCTACCTCGCAGTCCTCACCCTGATGACGCAAGCAGGGCTTGCCGTGACAAATGTCACACACAACCTGATGTTCCTCGTCGTCTATAACATCATCTTCGTCCTTCCGCTCTGGCTCATCCTGTGGAGCGTCTACAAGGGGACGCACCTCAAGCACGTCGAGGAATTCCGCAACAAGCACAAAGGCCTGATGCGCCTCGCTGCAGGACTGCTGCTCATCAGCCTCGGCGTTTGGATGTTCCTGGCGACGGTGTAGATGAAGCTGCGACCCCGAAAGCGGACATCGCACAAGGGCCAGAACGGTCGTGTTCTCGTCATCGGCGGCAGCATCGAGTATGTCGGCGCTCCGACCTTTGTCGGCCAAGCCGCGCTCGCAGTCCTCAGGAGCGGCGCAGACCTCGTCACGATCGCCGCACCGGAGAAAGTCGCGTGGGCGATCAACTGCATCTCCCCTGACCTCATCACGCGCAAACTGCCTGGCGATTGGCTGCAGCCAAAGCACGTGAATACTGTCCTCGCGCTCGCCAAGAACGCCGATGTCATCGTCCTCGGCAACGGCATCAGCCTGCGGCCGCAAACAAAAGCATTTGTCACGCAATTCCTCAAGAAGCTCACCAAACCTGTCATCATCGACGCTGACGCGCTCAAGATCGTGCGCCTCCAAGATGTACGCCACGCCGTGCTCACGCCGCACGGCGGCGAATTCGGCATCCTCTTGCAGAACAGCAAGCTCAAGAAAAAGAGCATCAAGCAACTGCAGCCGTTGCTCAAGGACAACGTGCTCGTGCTCAAAGGACACCCGCGTACGCTCATCGTCAGCAAGGACCGCGTCGCAGAAAACATCACCGGTAACGCAGGAATGACGCACGGCGGCGTCGGAGACGTCCTCGCAGGAATGATCGCAGGACTCATCGCCCAAGGAAACGATGCCTTCACGAGCGCAAAAGCAGCAGCCTACGTCAACGGCACGATTGGCGAGCAGTTGTACAAGAAGATGGGCTTCGGGTATCTTGCCTCAGACATGGTCCAGGAGATCCCTGCCGTGCTCAAGCGATTCCAGCGGCAGGTGTGACGTGGACACCCATGCACTGCCTATTCTCGTGAGAATCGGAAAAGCAGGACTGACCGCGTCGATCATCGAAGAAATCAAGAAGCACGTCAAGAAACGCAAGGTCATCAAGGTCAAATTCTTGCCTGCGCACGCGGCAGGAAAAGACAAGAAGGCATTCGCCCGGGAGCTCGCGGCAAAGACCGACACCCGTCTCGTGAGCCAGGTCGGCTTTGTCGTCGTCCTGCAACGACAGGATTTAAATACCTCCCGCGCATCAAGTGACCAAAAAGAGGACCTATGAGCGAAGGCAGCAAACGCCTCATCAAGCACGGATTCACCAAGCCCAGCTTCAGGCAAGACTATCCTGACTGGGACAAATGGGACGATGAAAAGAAAGCAAAACTCCTGCGCGAGATGAGCGATTCCCAGGCAGAGAAGTACGCAGACCACGACTCGCTCGAGATCCAGCGAGACCAGATGATGACCCTGGACTATCCTTCGCCCAAGAACAAGTATTACCTCATCTACGAAGTGCCGCACGAGAGCATCGAACCCATCTATTTCTGGTCGCTCGGCCACCTCACGTATGACTGGGGATTCCCCATCATCCACAAAATCTCAGACATCTTCACCGCATCAGAACACTCGTCCTTCTACGGCGCATCAGCGCAACGCCTCGGCCTCGCGCAAGACAAGGTCGCGCAATACCTCGCCACGATCGGCAAGATGATCAAGGACATGTTCCAGCTCGTCCGGGAGCTCCGCTGGATCGACGAACGCAAGCGCTACTACGAAGACGCGGAACAAGGGCACGAAGGGGCAGAGATCGCATTGAAAGGCCTCTGGACCGACATGGTCGACGGCGTGGTCGGCGGCCAGCGCACGAGCAGCAACCTCTTCGTGATGGCCCAGCAGCTCCAGTTCTCTGCCTTGCCTGACGTGTTCTTCAGCACGCACGTCACCAAGAAGACGGTCGCGAAACTGAAAGGCAAGGAACCCAAGGACGTCAAGGACGAGGAAGTCAGGTCGATGGTCGACACAATCGTGGACAAGCAATGCGAAGGTTTCAACAAGGAGCTCAAGAACATCCTCAAGCGCAAGATCTACCAATACCTGGTCTGGAAGAGCGAGACCTGGCTGGAAATCCAGCAACGCAGGCGATTCACGCTCGACTACCTGCGCCAGCACTTTGACGTCATCAAGATGTACATGACCTGGGTCAAGCCCTATCTCAAGCACATCCAGAAGCTCGGGGCGGACGTGAGCAAGCTCAGCAGCGCAGAACTCATCGCGGCCTTCGAAGGCTCGCTCATCGAGATCGAGATCCTCGGCCAGAAGATTCCTGAAGGCAACAAGGACTATTATTCCTGCGTGCTCTTGACATTCCAATACCGCACGCGGCCGCAGATGCAGTTCTCGCAGGAAGGCGGCTTCCACCGCGGGCCATTGCACCAAGGCGAGACCAAGATCTTCTGGCGCGCCTATGGCTGGAACCAGAAGCAGATCGACGATTTCAAGAAGATGAAAGAAGAAGAGGACATGGAGCTCATCGCGAGCATCGACAAGTCCCTCCACGCCGCGATGGACGCGCTCGGCGACGACCTCAAGAAGTATCTCAAGGAAGCAGAAGCGATGCATCAGGAGAAGAAAGAGGAGAAAACGCCAGAGAAACGAGCCAACCTCCTCGCACCCTTCAAGGACGTCACCAAAGGATTCACCGAAACCTTTGGCGCGCTCATCCCTGCGAAAAAAAAGGGCGGGAGCCCTGCAGAAGAGAAATCCCGCAAGAAAAAAGAGGAAGCCAACGCGATCAAAGGCGCGTCCTTTACCGTCTGGCAGCATTACAAAAACTTCAAGAAAGCACACCGCATGCTGACGTGGTAGTTCTTTATAATTTATACAGCAACCGATTTAAGCGTACACGCGCTCTGTGCTCGCATGGAAAACGTGTTTGTCCATCAGCACACGCCTGGGGAAGCGTGCCCATGCTGCGGGACGCCGATCCAGCACGGCCTCACCACCCAGTATATTGACGACCTTGATACCGAGATCTGCGCAGTGTGCGAACAGCCATTGCGCGATTGAAGCGTTCTCACGACCTTGGGCAAGCCTTAAATAGCGTGCGCGATTGAATTCTCACCATGGACAAGATCGATTTCGACAGGATCCGCGCGATGCCGCCAGAGCGGAAGATCAAGGCATTGCGCGAAGTCCAGGAAAAACTCACGCAGCTCATCAAGGAACGTTCGAAAGAGATCGAGGACTCGCAGCGCGAAATCAAGGACGCCCAGGATTTCCTGAAAGAAGCAGAAGACGAACTGCGCGTCCTGGAAGAGATGGAAGAGCAAGCGCCAAAAATCAAGAAGGTCGATGTCGAGCAATTGTTTGAGCGCGAAAAGGCTCCTGAGCAGCTTGAGGCCATCGCTGCGCAAGCGCCCCGCACGCCGAGCCCGCAAGAAGAACAGGCATACATCAATTTCCTCGCACGCCAACCAGTCACGAGCATCTACGAGCGCATCAACCAGATCCGCGACCAGATCAACACCACGGGCGTCATCTCCGCATACCAGCAGGAAAAACTCGGACAGTTCCGCGAAGCCCTGCACGAAAAAGAAGAAGCCATCCGCGAGGGAGAATACGCTGTCGGCAAGAAATCAGCCATCCTGCTCACGGCAGCAGAAAAAGCCATCCAGTACGCCACAGAAAAACGCAATCCCTTCTATCACACGCGTCACGAAAACCAATAATTGTGTCGTCCTGCCCTCTTCGCGTGTCAAATGTGTCAGTATGTATTAAAACCACAAAACAGACGTCCTGTGCGTGAGTGAAGCGTACACATCTCTTCGCAACGGCATCGCGGCCGCAGTGATCGCCGGCACCCTTGTCGGCGTGACCTTGTATAACAGCATCATGGCCATTCCTCGCCGTGATACTGCGCAAGGGGCATACACCTCAGAAGTGCCCATCGCAAACTATTTCTCACGCGTCAAGAAGAAAGCGAACAAGTACAAGAGCGCGGCCATCAACATCGTCTTCGGCAACGACGAGATTTCTGACCGTCTCCGGTAACCAAACATTTTTAAACCCAGTATACAGTAGTGTATACTATGGTCGAGTTCCAAACCGAGTACTACACGCCGATGGACCGCGGCTATCACGAGCGCGCAGAGTTCGAGCCTGTCAGGCCTCAAGCCAACATCGAAGAACCCATCATCCCGATCGCGCAACTCGGCCAGACCGTGCCTGAACACGACCCTACTGGCCGTTTCAAGAACATCGTCCAGAACGTCCAAGCCGCGATCAGGGGCGGAACAGGCAACCTCCAACTTGTTTTTCAAACACCCATCGAGCAAGCCCTCGGCGGCAGACCAAAAGCATACGGCGAAGAAGTCCGCCAAGCGTTGAAAGAAGTCGCGCTTGCCAATGAAGTCGCGATCACCGGCTTTGAGATGCCCACGTCATTGACGAACATGTCTGGCTGGGACCCGCAACGCGGCATCGTCGACGAGGAAAAACGCCAGCGCGACCTCGACGAAGTCAAGGAGATGATCCGCTTCGCCGCAGAAGTCGGCAAGGGCGGCGGCGTCGACATCGTCAGCTGGGAATACGACCGGCCAGTGCATCGCGCCAACTGGCTTGATACCACATCAAAGAAAGCATTCGAACGCGCGATCAAGCAGGACGAAAAAAAGGAAGAGATGCTGTTTGTCGACCAACGTTCAGGAGCAGTCAACTCCATCCCGATCCGCGAAGGAATCCCGATGCCGATGAAGGCAGGCACCTGGAAGCCCCTGAAGCTCGATGAAGAGCCTGAGCTTTGGGGATACAAGGAATTCGAGGGATTTGCCAAACACAAGCTGGAAAAAGATACGGTCACCCGGGAAGAGGTCGCGCAATACGTCAAGGACTTCTTCCTCCAGGAACAGATCGGTAACGCAGAAGCGCAGGAAGGATATTATCGGGAACGATTCGAAAGTACGGCTGAAATCCTCAAAAAATTACACGCCGATGCGCAACGGGAAACCGATCCTGGGCTCTTGAAAGAGCTGAACGACAAGATCAAGACCTACCAAGACATCCACAACAGCGCGATCAAGGGAGTCCAAGAACAGAAACGCATCCAGAAGCAATTCGACGAGCGCAAGAAGAATCTTGTTCCGATGGAGAAGTTCGTCCTCAACAAGAGCGCGCAATCCTATGCCGAGGCAGGGCTTTCTGCCCTGCAGATCCAAGACAAGATGGGGCCCAAGGACATCAGGAAAGACATTTATGTCGGACCTGAACTCGGCTGGCCGCAATACTACGGCAGCCACCCGCGGGAGTTTGTTGCGACCATCCTGAACGCGCGTGAAAAGATGCAGGAACAGCTCGTCACACAAGGATACTCACGCGCACAAGCCGCGGAAGAAGCCAAGCGCCACATCAAGGGAACATTCGACACGTCACACCTCGGGATGTGGCTGCAGACTTTCCACCCTGAGCTTCCCTGGCACGACCGCATCAAGAAATTCGAGAAATGGTACGAGGAGCAGGTCGAATGGCTCGCGAAAGAGAACAAGAAGCACGATATCATCGGAGCCATCCAGGCGGTCGACTCGGCAGGAGCAGGCCACGGACATCTCCCGCCCGGCCAAGGCATCCTGCCGGTGAAGAGAGCGGTCGAGATCCTCAAGAAAAACGGATTCAATGGATACGTCACCTCTGAAGGCCACGAGGAAGAGAAGTTCGGCGAAGGACGCATCCTGCTCAAGTCCTGGCAGGAATTCAACGCGCCCTTCACCACCGGCTACAGCGGAATGCCTGTCCAGCGCTGGGGCGACGTCAAGCACGGCTATTTCGGCAAGACCTACTCGCCATCATTCATGTTCGGCGCGTACGCGCCCAGCAACGAGTTCAAGCTCTGGTCAGAAGTGCCATTGGAATAATTCTAAAAAAGAAAAATTCAGCGCAGCCGCAAGTCAATCTTCTGCGCGAGGATGATGAGCTTGGCCGAAGGACACAAATCAGTCATCGCGCCGAGCTTGGTCAGGTATGTTCCTTGTACCCAGACTACATTATGCCGCGCGATCTCCTGGTACTCGTAACTGCGTTCACCCACGGTCTGGCTCTCGCCCGCGCCTTGCGTCTTGCGCATCTTCACGCCGCGATCGAACTCCCGATTGGCTTCTTCTGCCTTCTTCCAGTCCACGACGGTGAAGCCGCCCGTGAGCTTGTTATTCAGGTGGTCGGCGATGTTCACCCAGCAACTCTTCTCGCTGATCTTCGGCGTCAGCACGACCTTGCCACCGCCGCAGGTGCTCGTGAAATCCTCTTCTGAAAGCAATCCATAACAGCGCTGTTCGAGGTCCCTTCCTTCAGGCGCGGCAGGGATGTTCTCCAACGGCGCAGGAGGAACTTCAGCTTGGGTCTCTGCAGGCGCAGTCTCCGGGCTCGGCTCTGTCGGAATAGGCACGCTCGGCGCTCCTGGGGCCGCTGGCTGCGCAGCAGGCTGGCACGCGATCAAAAACAATGAGAGAAGCATCAATGCGAAAACGATTTTTCTCATACAATCACCCCATACGCATCCAATGAGAAATCGTATATAAATGTTGTGGAAGGCACCGTCATTGGAGGGCATGTCGCCAATCTGCGGATTGGCGATCACCATCGAAAACGCTGCGCGTTTTCGCGGGAATGCGCTCGTGTGAGAAAAGCACAGTCATTGGAGGGCAGAATGCGCTCGTGTGGGGGAGTGCTGCTGGAGCCTCCAGATGACTATGGTAGCAAAAAAACACGAGTGGCATTTATAAATCTTGCGAATTGTACTCACTATTTAGTAACTACATAGTCGCGGCGGTGATCGCGTAGAGCAGGAAGCGCATCGCATAGCCCATCGAGACCTTGTGGTTCTCCACGCGCTCGGCGATCTCTGCAGAAGGATACAGCTCAATGTGGCACATCTTCAACTGCTGCGCCTGCACGTGTTCTTTGACTTCGTGCTCATAGCGCTCGGCAGTCTCCTCGTGCGCATACGAGACCTCTGCGTCACCATCATCGTCCGCAGCCGTGTATCCGCTGTCTTGATAATTTTCCGGCAATGCGACCGTGTCGGTGCGATACTGTGCCTCATTTCCCGCAGTCAGCACCGGCGCGTCCTGGACCTCTGCCTCGAGACCATCAGGAGTTTCCTCGAGCAGCGTGTCCAACGAGCGCCAGTCCTTGCGCGCAACATCCTCGAGCGCGCTGCGGATCTCCTCAGCGGGATCCAGCGTCAGAGAATACGCCAAAGAATGCAACCCCTCTTTTTGCATAGCGATGCTGCTTCGCATCTTGCTTTTAATGTTTTCGCTGCTCCATTCTGCATGATTGATGTTCATTCGCAAATGGTAAACAAACCTTATATACGTTGGTGAGCCGTGTTACTACTATGGAATTCAAAGTCAAACAGCGACGACACCCGAACGTGCCGCGCTATCCCACGAACGATTACCAGATGGCAGACAAGTTCTCACAACTCCTGAAAAAAGAACTCGGCGATTTCGTCAAGTCCATCGTGCTCTTCGGTTCAGCGGCGCGCGCAGCCGAACACAAAACAAAAGAGAAGGGCCTGCACGAGCACGACATCGATGTCCTGACCATCGTCAACGACCTCACGATGGTGATGAGCCCGGAAGTCGTGGAAGCATACCGCGTCATCACCGAGAGCACTGCGGCAAAAGTCAGCAAGCGATTGCACATCACGACCATGAAGCTCACGAGCTTCTGGGAATACATGCGCAATGGCGACCCCGTGGCTATCAATATGCTCCGCGATGGCGTACCATTGCATGATGTCGGCATCTTCGAGCCGATGCAGCTCCTGTTGTTCCAAGGCCGCATCAGGCCGACCAAGGAAAGCATCTGGAATTATTACGCGCGAGCTCCTGCAACACTGGCAAACGCGCAATGGCACGTCCTCCAGGCAGCATTAGACCTGTACTGGGCGGTCATCGACGCAGCGCACGCCGCCCTGATGAAGATGGGCGAAGTGCCGCCGAGCCCGAACCATGTCGCAGACCTCATCCACGCCAAGCTCGTCAAGCCCGGCCACGTCGCGCAGCGCTATGCGGATGTGATGAAGTTCTTCTACGAGCTCAGCAAGAAGATCACGCACCGGGAAGTGCGAGACATCACCGGCAAACAATTCGATGAATACCGCGAGCTCGCCCAGGACTTTGTCAACGCGATGAAGAAGGTCATCGAAGGAAAATAGATTTCTTGAGCGCAGACAGGCTTAAATAGCCCGTCCATCGCCAGCGTGCCATGAAGAAAATCATCTTCATCCTCTGCATCGTGTTTCTCATGACGCTCTTCCTCATCGTATTCCACAAACCTGCCACTCTACAAGACAGGGCGCCCATCCCTGCCGCAAGCAACCCCCGCGTCTCGCCTGAATGGAAGTCAACCCCTGTGCGGTTAGGAGCGAATGATGATGGCTGGGAGGACAGTTTGTATGTGACGCCAGATGGTGCGAGAATTTATTTCGCGTATTATCCTGGGGATCTGATCAATGATGCCCGCAAGGGCTCGTTCAAAGACGACATTGATATCTACTTCAGCGATTACCCGTTTATCACGAAACAGAAAGAGACACGATTCAATCTTTCTGAAGATATCTGGAGCGCAACAGGACCGCAGGTCACTGTACGCGGTGATTTCTTCTACACCTCAAATAGCGACTATCTCCGCGATCAAAAATCAGACGCAGACATCTACCTCAATGGCGAACGATTGCCCTTTAATGACGCGCTCGGACCAGACCAAGAATTCGGGAACCCCCACTATTGCGCGTCACATGACGAGCTTTGGATTGATGAGCAAGACACGCGGATGTGGGTATTGAAGAACGCACAAGCCAATGGGTTTGCCGGCAAACCAGAACTCGCGCCTACTGACGCATTGCCGTTCTTCCAGCCGTGGTTGAGCGAGGACTGCCAAGTGCTCTATTTCAGCTCAAACCGAGGAGACGTCCCTGGCAAAGGACCAGCCATTTACACAAGCCAACGCACCGATGATGCGTGGGGCACGCCGGTGCCTGTCGTCTCCAACGATGTCGGTGTCGGCGAACCCACGCTCACCGGAGACGGAAAAAAGCTGTTCTTCATCCAACTGTTCAAGAATGACCGAGGGGAGTTCACCTCTGATATGTTTTATGTCGAACGAAAAGACGTTTGACTTCTTTATAAATTTTATATAAACACGAAAGCCTTAAATAGCATGTTCTCCTCACTACCCCTATGCCTGACGTGAAGATGATTAAGCTCGTGGAAGACCCGTGCTTCGGCAAGAAGCACGAGCAGATTCCACAGTGTCAGCACTGCTGGATCAAGAACTCCTGCTTGGTCAGCTTCAGGAACAGGAAGTAATTCTAAGCGTGTTTGCCTACAAATTCCGCATGATATCGATTTTCGCTCATCTTGAGCCAATGTCTCAATAAGATAAGGATAGTCTCTTCAGGTAATCCGTGACGTTCGCTTCGGATGCTGAAATCAATTTGTCCGACAGAATCTCGTACTGGCTGGATGATGAGTCCAAAACGCATCCTCGCGAGTGGATCGTCTCCAGGCATTATTTCGACCTAAACCAACGTTCGATCTCTTCGATGAGGCCTTTTGTATTGCCTTTCACAACCCAGACCTTGCTTGGACAAAGAAACCGCGGATCACCTTTGTAACGTATTTTGAACTCTGCATTAAATGGGTCCTTTTTCATATCGTGCATAACGCTTCACCTCTATTAATATGTTTGTTTTTCTCGTCGGAAAATTTCCGGAATCAGTCTTCATTCATCTGCAGCAGTGTCCGATATTCTCCGGGGAGGGCATTTACCGGCACGCTCAATTCCACATTAATCGCCTTGGTCTCCGCGGGCTTGACCGTGCTCTGTGCGACGTCCAAGTTAGCGAATGGAATCCTCTGGGTCCCAAACAGCAAGTCAGCGCCTGACCACGCGACCTCCACCGGCACATTGCCCTGATTCTGCACCTTGATTGTTCCCTTCGCAGTGCTGCCAGGCGAGGCTCGCAAGGAAACTGCCTTGGTCTCGAGCTTTGCGGCTTTCACCTCAAGAATCGTCACCAGTATCGTGCTGTTCTGTGTCGGCGTGCTGATGGTGATCGTCTGCGAGCCCGGTGCGTACCAATATTCGAGCGGCAGCTCTCCTTGCCACTGATCGGTTTGCTTGGTTAACAGGACAGTCTTGCCGAACCAGCTCGCGCTCACCGAAGCGCCAGAATAATTGACCTCCAGGTGCAACGCGCGCGTGCCTCCTGCGACTGGCTTGAGCTGCACGCCTGGCTCGTCACGGTCATCTTCGTCCAACGCTGCACCAAGAGGAAGGGGGTTGAGCGTGGCATTCGTGACATTGACGATGATCATCACGCTCTCTCCTGCAAAGAATACGGGTTCTGCCTCATCGAAATCAGCGATATTATTGTCCGTGTCCTGCGAACGGACAAGCGCCTTGCCTGCAGCGACCTGCAGCGCAGGAGTGCCCTCGAACAGGCCTTCCTTGATCTCTGCCGCGTCACCCCATCCGACCGCATCGATGACTGCTCCTGTGGCATCCTTGAGCGCAACGCCGGAATTCGCATTCGCCATCGTGAGCGTCTCCTCGTGGTCTGCGTTCTTCCACGCAGGATTATCCTTGGCTGTGCTCCAGCCCGTATCTGCAATGAGATACGTCCCACCCGCCGCAAGAACCGTACCTGTAGGAATCGTGGCATCAGCCGCAGAAGCCTCGGTCGCGAGCACCCACCCACTCAGATCTCGCGCAGTACTGCCGTCATTACGGATCTCCACAGCCTCACCGCCGCTTTCGATCGCAGGATCATACAAGACCTGCGCGATGACCATGGCGTGCGCAGAAGGAAGCAGGATGAGCATCCCCAGCAAGAGCGTTCGCATCCATCTGGGAAAGACGCTTGATTTAAGGTGCCTTTCGGTCAGAAATCCGCACGTTTTCCGCCAGGACGGAAAGAACTACGGACAAGACTGAAGTCTTTCCAGAACGGCTTAAAAACGAAGAAAAAAATGACGAAAAAAGCGAAAAATTTACAACACGTCGCGCGGCTTGCGGAACGCGACCATCAGCAACGCGATGATGATGACCAGCATCACCAATGCGAGGCCGCCGAGCACCCACAAGTACGCAGGGCTGTCGGAAAAGCCGCCAGTGCTGCGAACGCGTGCGCGAGGCACGGCAACCGCGCCGGTCGCTCCGGTCGGAGTCGTCTGACCGCCCGTCTGCACCGTGGTTCCGGTCTGGCCGGTCTGCGGTTCAGTGGTCGTCACGACCTCAAGCTCTTCGCACTTGTCCACCGTGAACTCCAATGCCTGGGAGTTGCTCGGCGCAGTGTTGTCGAAGAACGTCGACAAGGTCGCGCGATACACGCCCGGCTTGGCGTTCGGAGCCACATCGATCGCGAAGTTTGCCGTGGTGCTGTCGTCCTGGTCCAGCTCGATCTGGTCGATGCGCTTGCTGAACTTCAGGTCAGGAGCGCTCAACTCGACCGCGATCTCATCCTCGTCACGCTTGCCCATATTGGCGATGCGTGCGCTGACGCGGACCTGGCCGCCATCGCAGGAACTGACGCGTTCAGGCGTGAGCGAGGGGGCGCGGATCTGGATGTCGTGCGTCAAGCGCTCGACTTCCAGGCGGATCTCCCAGTGCTCGCCGTGCGTGGCGCCGTTGTCATCCTTACCTTCGACGAACACGTCCATCGTGAACGAGCCGTCATCAGTATCTGCATCAATGTCGAAGTCAACGCTGACCGAATCCTCGTCATCAGCGCCGAGACCATCCAGGTCCTCTTCCTCGTCGACATCGAAGTCAGAATCATCAACCTCGATTCCCACGTCAACCGTGTCGAACTCGATGTCGCCGATCTTCAAGTCATTGCCCGAGGCATCCTCGTCATCGTCTTGCGGGAAATTGTTCTCCACGTCCACTTCGAACGTGCACTGGGTGTCTGGTTTCAGGTTCTCCACCTTGTCGCCGTCATCCAGGGTCTCTGCCTTGCTGCCGCATTCGACGCGTGCCTTCTTGACTTCCAGCTGGTTGACCGCTTGCATCTTCAAGTCAGCCGAAGCCGCGACTGCAGCGCCGATCTTGCCTTGGGTCTGGCCGATCGTGAATGCCTTCGCATCCAAATAATCAGAAGCGCCCTTGTTGGTTTCCACGGCATTAAAGTCGAGTGGGATGTCTGCGACAACCTTCACGCTCGTGGTCTGGCTCGGGGTCATGTTCAACACTGCCGGTTCGAAGCGTACATTGTATTTCGAGTCTGCAGTGCTGGAGAACGTAACCGTCACCGATGTGGTGTCGTTGTTGGTAACCGTAAAAGTCTGTGAGACATTCTTGATGCGATCCTGGTCATCATTGCCGACGGTCGCGCTGCCGATCGTCAGTGCCGAAGCACCGATCGCCATCAGGACGAAGAGGGTCAATGCAACCATCATTGTTGCAAGCTTTTTCATGTGTCTAGTGCCACCCCACTTGAGTGTTGTTTTGTTATGAGCGTAGAGTAGTCACATTATTTATAAAGCTTCTGCTTTTTATGACCATTCTAAGCTATGTTTCGTATAGTATATATCGTAGAATATAAAACTTCGGGTTTCAGTGCTTCTTGCGTTCCTGCACCTGCTTGGCGGCGTCCACATTCTCCTCAACGAGGCCGACATCGTGCTCGTCCTGCGCGATCTCCTGGTCGAGCTGCGCAGTCTCAGCAGTATGTTCAGCGTGATGCATCGACTCCTCGAGCTGCTTTGCCTTGAGCTCAGTCAATTCCTTCTTGAGCTCGCGCAAGGCCTGCTCTTCCTCATTCAAGAGGTCTTTCGCCCGCTGCAAGTCCTTGGCGGTCACGCCTGCCTCTTGCATCAACTCCTTCACGCTCTTGTCGGTGCCTGGCGTCGTGGTGCCGAGAATGATCTCCTTTGCCCGCGCATATGCCTCTTCCTGCGAGGCAGCCAAGTGCAACTCCTTCAGGTTCTTCGCCAATTGGCTGATACGTTCTGCATTGCTCTCATCCATAGGGCATTCCCCGCAAAGAACGCTATTTAATCATTTCTGTCCTATAGTATATAGTGGTCAGCGTGTCGTGGTGAACTGCGTACCATCAAGATGGAATGGCCGCTTGGCATCAGCCTGCACTTCTTCCTCGTGCAGGATTTCGCCTAAGAACAGGACATGGTCGCCGCAGTCAAACTCGCCCTCGACGCGGCATTCCAGCCATGCGACCGCATCCTTGATGCGGGGAATGTCGGTGAGCTTTTCGCAAGGAGCGCGCTCAAGGCCCGTCGCCGCGAACTTGTCGTGATACGCTCCGTGCAGCATCCCTGCCTTGATGACGTGGTCGACGTGCGAGTACGGCATGAAGTTCACGACAAACGCCCGCGCGTTCTGGATGAGGGGCAATGCCGCTGCTTTCTTGCTCACCAGGATCACATACCGCTTCGGCACCATCGACGCAGGGCTGTGCCAGTCCAACGGCAAAATATCCTCGACCTCCTCGTCCTTGCCGAGATGATGGAAGATGCCCTTGCACGATACGAGCACGGTCTGGCGAGGATTATAGATCATCGTCCTTCCTTCTTGTTCTGGGCGACGCACAATGCGCCGCCGATCGTGAGCAACGACAGCACGACCGCAGGAATCAGGTAGAGCGTCAACAAGCCCGAGAGATTGAGCACCGGGATGAGCCAACGCGCATTGATGGCGCCGACAATTACCTCGGCGAGCACCGGCAAGGTCGAGACATAGCACGCGATGACAAAGACCTCTTTCCACGTCCTGCGCCAATGCGTGAGGTCAAGTACCAGGAAGACGATGATGGCGAGCGTGAAGATCAGCAGGAAATACTTCAGCCAGACCGCGATATACGCGTAGAACAAGACCGAGGGCAGCAGGAAGAACACCAGCATCGCGAGGAACGCCTTGACCTGCTCGCGATTGTTCTTCAGGTCCTTGAGCTCCTCGGTCGACACCGAACGCGTCTTGAACAACGGCCGATAGAATATCTTGTCCTGCGTGATGAGCACGCGCTCGGTCGTGAGTTCGGTGTACGCGCCGCTCGTGTCAAAAATCACCAACGGCTCAGAACGCGGCAGTTTGATCGGCGAGCTCATCGTGAAATTGCCAGACATCCGCAATGTATCAAACTTGCTCAGCTGCTCGCTGATAAAGCTCGGCATCTTGATGAGCATCGGCACGTGCACCAAGATCATCACGATGAACGCGAGCAAGAGCATCTTGGAGAAGAACCCGATGCCGCGGCCCATCGAGCGCTCGCTGATCTCATCCCAGTGCGACGGCAAGAATGTCTGCCATAACTCATTCAGGAATCGCTTCATTGCCGTCAACAGAAGCGATTTCGTATATAAACGTTACTCGCAGAACAAGATGACATCGCGCGGGTCCTCCAGCATCTCCTTGACCTTGAACGTCTGGCTCACGAGCGTCATCAACTGCTCGAATGCCTTCGCCCGCTTCAGGATGCTGATGGCGAACCTGCCTGTCCCGACGCGCTTCATCTCCAATAATGCCCGCTGCGGGTCAGTGAAGTTGTGCAGCGCCGTGAGGCAGATTACGATGGTGAAACTGTTGTCCTTGAACGGCAACTGTTCTGCGATGCCTTGCGCGACCGGCAAACGGCTCTTTGCCTGCTGCAACAACTCGAACGTGGGATCGACGCCGAACTTCGGGCACGAGAACAATAACGTGCTGAGGCCGGTGCCGCAACCAACGTCCAGGACTTTGTCTGTCTTCTGATACTGCAACCGGTCGAGCACGAGCTTCAGCTTGCTGAGCTGCTCCTCCCGGTGCAATTCCTCATACCCTTGCGCGATCTGGGCATAATACCGCATCCTTTTCCTGATGATTCGATACGTTTAAATAATTGCCTGAAGATTCCTGCGCGTATGGATGGGGGAGAACAACGCGAGCTGACTTCTCACGAGCTCCGCGAGCTCAAGCGGCAGCAGAAGCTCGAACAGCGACAGCAGCAGAGCTCTGTCGCACAAGAACAGAACAAGAAACGCCGCACGTACACGTACGGCATCAGCATCGCGCTCATCCTGGTCGTTGGCATCGTCCTCTGGAAATGGTCTGCCGGCGGCATCACTGCCGCAGTCACGGTCGATATCGGAAATCATCCCATCATCGGTCCTGCGATCGCGCCGGTGCAATTCGTGATCTTCGGCGACTTCCAATGCCCGTTCACCCGGCGATTCTGGCAGAACGCGTTCCCTGAAATCCTTGAGAAATACGGCGACAAGATCAAGATCGCATACTGGCCTGTGCCGACTGCCAAGCACAATTATGACCGCGCATCAGCGCACGCAGCATACTGCGCAGGAGAACAAGACCAGTACTGGGAATACGCGAAAATGCTCTTTGACCGCCAAGGTGCTGCTACTGACGGAAACCTCGCAGATTATGCGCGTGAGCTCCAACTTGATGTGGACGCGTTCTGGGCGTGTTATTCCTCAGGCAAATACAAGGACCAGGTGCAGGAAGATTACGTTGCAGGCAGGAAATTCGGCGTCGTGCAAACACCGACCGTAGCGATCAACGAGCACATCCTGAGCGGCGACCTGCCCTTCGAAGACTATCGCACGTTCATCGAGTTCGAACTCCAGCATTCTTAAAGACAAATAAGTCAAAAGCTTTAAAAACATCAAATGCGTATAGTTGTAGTCACAAGGTTGTGACGATTCACTCATGACACTCGCAAACCTCGCCAACCGGATGTTTGAAAAGGTCCGAACGAGTTCTCGTGCAATTGGCAGGGCAGTCGCGCTCACCACGGTGCTCGCAGCTGCAGGAGTGACTGGCTGCAAGAAAGACCACGACGGTGTTGTTCCTGTCCAGAACTATTGGCTCAAAGTGCTTGATGCCCAAGACAATCCTGTGCAAGGAGCGCGTGTCTCACTCCACGATGCTGCATTGTACGACATTGATACCGACGTCGGCGAATGGCCAGAACCCAAGCCAGCCACTGGCGGCTTCTCAAGCGCGCAAGGCCCTGACGGTGTCTCCAACGCGCAAGGCGATGTCTTCTTCCTCTTCCCTGACGACAAACAATACAATGTCGTCATCGAGCACGACGCACATCTCACCAAGCGCCATTTCAAGCTCAACAACGAACAAACCGCGAACTCCCCGAACTTCACCACTGCCGTGGCTCCTGGCGCTCCTGGCAGAATCTCGTTCGAAGGCCACATCCTCCATGACGAGCACTTCCCCCAAGAAGAGAATAACTACACTCCCGGGGAAAAGGTGAAGTTCATCATGAAAGGAGTCAATAATCACCCTACAGAAACGTCCATCGGAACATTCAAAGTGTATCGCGACCTTCCGGGAAACAATGATCCATTGGTTTATGCGAGCAGCGAAACAAACCCGCTCGAATCCCTTGTTGCTGCTCCTGGCACGAAGCCGCATACGGTCATGGAATGGATTCTTACCAAGGCGGTTGTTGATGCCTATGGGAATGGCAAGTACAAGATCAACGCTGACTGGAAAGAGGAGAATGTCCAACACAGCCATCTTATCGGCATATTCCGCGCCATCGTTGATTCCACTCCGCCCACGGTCAATGGTGTAACGAATGTCACCCGTTTCACCAACGAAGCAGCTGATGCAGGCTATGTCATCCAGGACACGCCACAACCAGGCAGTGTTCGCGCAGCAGGATACCAAGTGGAATCCATCGATGGGAGCACTCCTGCGAATGTCGACCTCGACACCGCAGTAGGTGGCGCCTATGACGCGGATATGGCCGCGACCGGCACGCCGGTAACACTGCCGCCACGCGGCGAAGTCCTCAGCCCGCAAGCAGATGTGGGCAAGAACGCAAAAGTCTACACGGTCCGCATCTGGGCAGAAGATACCAGCGGCAACCGCGGCTATGTGGAAGTCATCGACACAAACCACCTCACCAAGGCAGAAGCAGACGCGCTCTCGAACCCGATCTATGACGCGTTCAAGATCGGGCCGAGCTATGACATCAACTTCTTCACTGATTACGGAATCAATACTGCCGCAACACCCACGGTCTTCCCGGTGAACTGCAACAAGATCAACACGAGCTACATCGTTGGCCACAACTACAACCGCCAAAGCGGGCTCACCGAAGCGCAAGCCGCAGAACTGAACGGAGTCATCAGCGGTCTGAGCGGCCCTGAGTACGTGAAGCCTATAGACCGAAGCACGAAAGCAGACTTCCTGGCAACGCTCACCGCGTTCATGCAGGCCCTGAAAGACGCAGGCTATCTGCCGCCATAAGCTTCTTCTGCGAAACGTTTAAGAACCGATTGTTGCACTACAGGCTGCACTTTGAACAAAAAGAGAGGTCGTGCAGCGTAGTGCAACGTTTGTCCTTTGGTTTATGCCAAATATATCCGTAGGAATGGCAAACGGGTAGGGCCCTATTACTACACCAGCGTCCGCGGCCCTGATGGCAAGGTCAAGAGCGTCTACTTAGGCCGCAAGCCACCAGAAACCCCCCAAGCACGCCATCTTTTTCCTGCTCTCTTGTTCTTCATCCTCATCATCCTCACCGTACCTTTCTTTATCCAGAAGCCGATCATCACCGGCCTTATCGCAGGCGATGCAAGTCCTCCGGTCGTAGCGCCGGATGTAGTGCAACACATCGAACAGCAAGGCGCGATCAGGGTCATCGTCACGCTCAAAGATCAAGCAGGCATTTTTGCCGCACAAGCAGAAGACGTCCTTACTGGCCTCAACCAAACTGATTTTGACCCCGAACACACCTTTACGAGCCTTCCAGGATTTGCCGGCAACCTCACTGCAGAAGGCCTGGAAAAGCTCAAGAATGATCCGCGCATTGATCACATCGTCATCGACAGGCCAGTCCAGGCATTCCTGCCAACGACCGTTCCGCTCCTCAATGCGGACGATGTCTGGAAGCTCCGCATCAACGGCATCAACATCACGGGAATCAACCAAACCATCTGCATCATCGACACCGGCGTCAATTATTCGCACATCGACCTGGGTAATTGCACCACTGCGCAATTCCTGGCAGGCACGTGCCCGAAAGTCATCGCAGGGACTGATTTTGTCAACGATGACGCGGATCCTGCTGATGACAACAGCCACGGAACGCACGTCGCAGGCATCGCCGCGGCCAACGGCTCAATCGTTGGCGTCGCGCCTGATGCCAAGATCGTCGCGATCAAGGTCTTGGACGCGAGCGGTAACGGCTTTGAATCTGACGTCGTCGCAGGCATTGATTGGTGCAGGGATAACCGCACGAAATACAACATCACGGTCATCAGCATGAGCCTTGGAGGGGGCAGTTACACTGCCGCCTGCGACTCAAACTCTGACGCGGCCGCGTCCAACGCTGCAGTAGCCGCAGGCATCTTCGTGACCGCAGCAAGCGGAAACTCCTATTCCAGCACCGCAATAGCCTCGCCGGCCTGCGCAAGCAACATCACCGCAGTCGCGGCCACGGACAACAGCGATGCCATCACCTCATTCTCCAATACGAACTCCCTGGTCGATCTGCTCGCGCCTGGCTCAGGGGTCAGCGCGCCCTCAATGACTGGCGGCAATACCACCAAGAGCGGCACGTCCATGGCAACGCCTCACGTGGCAGGCGCAGCAGCACTCATGCGCCAGTATCAATCATTGCAATCCGACGCCAGCCTCGCACCAAGCGAAATCACACAAATCCTTCAACGCACCGGAATAAGCAGCACTGACTCAGACAACAGCCTGACATTCAAGCGCATCGACGTCCTGGCCGCAGTCAAGTCATTGCTCATCGTCAACCAAAGCGCGAACTCCCTGGCACTGCCTGGGAACGGCTCGGTCACGTTCACCACGGCAACCAATCTCTCTGCCGCATCAGCAGCATTCACCTTCCGCAACAACATCATCGACCTGAATTCAGTCGCGTTCCCCCAGTTCAACAAGTCCGCGACACTGCGTTTGTTCAACCTGACCTTCCAGAAACAGCCGGTCATCCTGCGGAATACTGTTGTCTGCACGCCGCCAAGCTGCAATGCCACATCCTATGCGGACGGCACGTTCACGTTCGTCGTTGCCAGCTTCACCAATTACACAACAGGCACGAACGCCAATCTCACAATCTGGGACCAGGCAGATTCAGGCCAACCCTTCTTTACCGGCGTGCCGAGCATCAACCAGCAGGTCAAATTCTATGCGAATTATTCCAACAGGACGAACGGCGCGCCGATCAGCAGCGGCAACTGCAGCATCAACTTCACCGACAGCATCGGCAACATGACCTTCAACGCCTCAAAGACTGTCTTTGAGTTCAACCGCTCGTTCGTGACCAGCGGCCTCAAGACGTACAACATCACGTGCAACCAGTCCTCATTCGAAGAGCTTTCTGTCACTGACTCTGTTGACGTGCTCTTCAACAGCACTGCCTGCACTTTCCCTGGGCCCAACATCGACTGGAACATCACCAACCAGAACGTCACGTGCACGCTCGAGAACATCCTGCTCATCAACCAGACGATCCGCGTTAGGAATTCGACCTTCACCCTGCAATACAGCAATCTCACCATCGACCAGTTCACGGCCAACACGTTCAATTTCAACGTGGACGAGAATTCGACGCTGATTGCCTCGAACTCGTTCCTCAGGAGCTCGAACGCCAGCATCACGTTCCAGCTCAACATCACCGGAGCAGCGACCATTGATACCAGCCAGATCACGAATGGCACGCGCACCTTCCTGGGCGGCAACCGCACGCACACCATCACGTCAAGCATCTTCGGCAATTCAGTCGATCTGGAGGGCAATTCGACCAATATCATCACGAGCACGACATTCGTCTTCGCTGCGGAGCCGGGCGTGAGCATCCTCAACGCGCTCGGCACATCCCAAAACCGCTTGTTCAACATCACGGTCTTGCACGGTTCGCGCTTCCAAGCGACCTCGAACAACACCATCAACGGGTCCTTGCTGTCCAACGACACCCGCTTCTTCGCGACGTCCACCAACCTCATCCAGCATTCGCGCTTCGGCAATGAGACCCAGATCTTCGGCACGTCGAACAACACCATCCAGAACGGCACGTTCGAGACCGCGATCTTCTTCAACACACCACGCGTGAACTTTACGAACCAATCGAACATCACTCGCGATGTCCAAGTCCAGCTTGCCACGAGCTTTGTCATCCTTGACGGTTCGGTGGACATGCCTGCCAATGTTACGATCTTCACCACGGGCGCACAAATGAATCGATTCTATCCCATCATCGTCCGCATCAACGGTACTAATACCACTGTTGCCAACAGAACCGTGAACATGACCAATTCCACCAATGGCCTGCTCAGCAATGCCACGACGAATGCCGTGGGTCTGGTAGACCTCAACGCAACATTGAACGCGACCACGTTCGGCATCGGCAACTTCAGCGTGGCCACCAACCCCTCACAAGCCATCGGCCTGCTCACCGACACGCCAGTCATTCTTGAGCTCTCTGATGCTGATGCGCCGAACGTGACGCTCGTCAGCCCTGCGAACAGGAGCATCTTCACCTCAGGACTCTTGATCGAACTCACGTATCGCGCGAATGACACCACGTCAGGACTCGCGAACTGCTCGCTCATCCTCGATGGCGCCCTGAACCAGACTGCCACCAACCCGCCGGAGGACACGAATAACACATTCATCGTCAATGTCGTCCAAGGAAACCACACATGGCAAGTCAACTGCACTGACAACTCAGCGCAAGCAAATGTCGGCAGTTCAGAGGTGCGCACGTTCATCGTTGACTCGACACCGCCGACCATTGTCTTCGTGCCGCCCACGCCGGCCAATGGCACCATCTCGAACTTCTCGAGGATCATCAATGTGACTGCCAATGACACGAATCTCGACACGATCCAGATCAGCGTGAATGGAAGCTTTGTGGCGAATTGCACCAGCTCGCCATGCAGTTATAATGTCAGCACTGACGGCAATTACACGTATTTCGCCCGCGCAAACGACACTGCCGGCAACACGAACCAGACAGAAACCCGCACCTTGGTGATCGACACCATCCCGCCGAATATTGCATTCATCGTTCCGACGCCAGCGAATAACACTATCTTCAACACGTCACGCATCGTCAACGTTACCGCCACCGATCCGAACCTGCAGACTATCCAGATACTTGTGAATGGCAGCATCCTCGCCAATTGCACCAGCTCGCCTTGCAATGCGACGATCAGCGCTGAAGGAACCTCCACCTACTTCGCCCGCGCGAATGATAGCGCAGCCAATGCCAATGTCACTGAAACACGCACGGTCACGCTCGACTTCACGCCGCCTGCTATCGCCTTTGTCTCGCCGACGCCTGCGAATAACACACTTTTCAACACGTCGCGTGTCATCAACGTGACTGCGAGCGATCTGAATTTGGGCAGCATCCAGATACTCGTGAATAACAGCGTCGTCGCCACGTGCGCGAGTTCGCCGTGCAATGCGACGGTCAGCGGTCACGGAGCATACGATTATTTCGCCCGCGCAAACGACACGGCTGGCAATGCGAACATCACCGGAACGCGGTTCCTGACGATCGACACGATCCCGCCCAGCATCCTCTTCGTCTCGCCGACGCCAGGAAACAACACGTTCAGGAACACCTCGCAGGTCGTCAACGCGACCGCCAGCGATCCCAGCAACATCTCCACGATGCGCATCGTGGTGAACAACACTATCTTTGTGAACTGTACCGGCGCGCAGTGCAACGCGACCATCAGCACTGAAGGCACACATACGTATGTTGCCACTGCGAATGATACTGCAGGCAACAGCAACCAAAGCGAGACCCGCACACTCACGCTTGACTTCACGCCGCCCAGCATCCTCTTTGTCTCGCCGACGCCTGCGAATAACACGTTCTCGAATGTATCGCGCACGATCAATGTCACTGCGAACGACACCTACCTCTCAGCCATACAAATACTCGTGAACGGCAGCGTGGTCGCGACGTGCACGAGCTCGCCATGTAATGTCACGCTCACCACTGACGGCGTCTACACGTACTTCGCAGTCGCGAATGATTCTGCAGGCAACACGAACGCCACCGGCACCCAGGTCCTGACTATCGATACCACCCCGCCCGCAATCGCGTTCGTTTCACCCACCCCTGCCAATGGCACCATCACGAACACGTCGCGCACGATCAACGTCACCGCAAGCGATACCAACCTGTCCGCGATCCAAATCCTCGTCAATAACACGCTCATCGTGAACTGCTCAAGCTCGCCGTGCAACGTGACCCTCACCACTGGAGGCACGAGGACGTATTTCGCAGTCGCGAATGACACTGCAGGCAACACCAACCAGACAGAAACGCGTACGCTCACCATCGACCTCATCGCCCCCACCTGGTCAGGCAACAGCACCAATGCAACCAACACGACGAAGAACGGCGATAGCGTCACCTTCACCATCAACCTCTCAGACAATTTCGCAGGAGGATTCCAGATATTCCAGTACTTCAACGGTACGGTGTACCTCAACGACAGCACAGAGAACTGGACAAGCCCGGTCACGCTGACTGAAACGCGCACGATCACCGCGAACAGCGGCATGACCGTACGCTGGATATGGTATTTCAACGACACCGCAGGCAATAGCAACCAAACGCTCGAATTCAACCTCACGATAACGAATGCGCCACCCGTCTGGACGACTGTTCCCGACCTGACGTGGCCGTACAACACCAATCAGACTCTGAACCTCAGCGCGTACGTGAGCGATCCTGATGGCGACGACATCAACTGGACGTTCACGCCGGTCACGAACATCACCGTGCTCCTCAACAACCTCACGGGCATCGTCACGTTCGTTCCTGACGTGAACTGGAGCGGAACACGAACCATTGTCTTCAACGCGACCGATGGCATCGCGTCAGCAGTGAGCAACAACATCACGCTCACGGTCACGAACGGCTCTGGCTCCTCAGGGGGCGGCGGGGGCGGCGGCGGTGGCAGCGGCCCAGGTGGCGTCTCTCACAGCCACAACTGCGATGAGAACTGGCAATGCGGCGCCTGGAGCACGTGTAGTCCGGGCGACCAACGCACGCGAACCTGCACTGACCTCAACCAGTGCAATACGACAAGCAACAAGCCGCCAACCGCAGAGTCCTGCACGTACACGCCTCCGCTCGTTGAGCCGCAGCTCGAAGCGCCTACCGCGCTCATCGATGGAGGCGGAAACCTCTCGCTCTGTGACAACGGCATCCAGGACAATGACGAAGCAGGAATCGATTGCGGCGGGCCCTGTCCGCCCTGCGCATCACCGGCGCCATCTGCCAAACCACGCAAGGCGTGGTTGCTTGAGGACTGCGCGATAGCCTGGCTCACCCTGCTCGTGGCACTTCTTGCCACGATCCTGTTCGGTGCTGCACGACGCAGACAACAGGATGAGGCAGAGCATAAACGTTGGCCGGTGATGGCAATTCTTGCGGTGGCCGTGGAAATCCTCGCACTCTTCATCGCGCTCTGGCTCTGCCCCAAGACCATTGTCGGTATCATCGCAATCATCCTCTTGCTCGCAGCCATCCTTGTCGCCGCGCTCACCATCAAGCGCAAACCGCAAGAGCCGCGTGACGTGCGCAGTGCGTTGTCCCGCGACGCGGACCGTGACCTGGACGAGATGTTACGCAATGTGCGAGCACGCATAAAACGGTTGAAGCGCATGAGGTGAATGTCTTGAAACATATTGTTCCCATCGTCATCGTGATAGTACTCATCGTGCTTCCGCTGGCAAGCGCACAAGTCTTTATCCGCCAGCGCGGACCGTGCCCTGAGGGATACCTGTTCGTCGCTAATTATTGCATCGAGAAGGCCTGCCAAGGCAAGCGTGTCAAGTGCATGAAAGAAGGCAATCTCATCAAGCGGCCGGATTGCACGTGCACTGTCTATTTCGGCAAGTACGTGTGTGGCATCAAGGGTGGCGAGCGGACCGCAGTCAAAATGTCCACGTGCACGCGCCGAGGCCAGCTGAACAGCGTCTGCGGCGCATATGATTCCAAACTAAGAAAATGTGTTACTAGGTAGTAGTAATAATAACAAGATTTAAATAGCTGTCCTGATTCTCTGGCGTCATGGAATACATTGGAACACGCGACGTCACACGCGATGACAAAGGCCGTGTCTGGTTCCCGTATACCAACTGGCCAAGCACGTCACTGCACGTCTTGCCGCAGCGCTGCGCGCAAGGAACCTATCTGCTCTGCGTCCCCCAACGGCTTGATCTCGCAATCACATTGCCTTTTGTCGAGCGACCGATCAGCTCGCGATGCACCGTACAACTCGGCAGGATCCTTGATGCAGCGCAGATCAGCAACCCGCTTGTCTGGCTCGGCGCTTCCCGGCACGTCGAACTCTGGTCTGCGAGAACGTTAGAACAGCACCTCTCTGAAGCACGCGAACGCAATCACTCCCTGCTTTCCCGAGCACTCTGGCCGTACGCATCGAAATCTTTTTAACCCAATCCGCTCCCGAATGTTCTATGGCGCTCAAAATGCCTGCATCGATGGACGAATGCGTGTACTTCACGCGTCGCCTGAAGCCCGCGGTCGTCGCGTGGGTGTTGCGCGAGAAATGCCCGAAATGCAAGAAAGGAATCGTGGGCAAGCCCCGCGGCCCTGACGGAAAGGTCAAGATCCGCGCCAAGGAATACGTCTGCCCTGAATGCGGCTACACTGCCGAAAAACAGGCGTACGAGGAAACGCTCACCGCGAACATCCAGTACATCTGCCCGAAATGCAATCTCTCCGGTGAGCACCAGATGCCGTTCAAGCGCAAGAAAGTCAAGCTCTTGGACGAAGAATCAGGCAAGGAAGTCACGGCAGACGCCCTCATCCTCAACTGCAAGAAATGCAACGAGAAGATCGCAGTCACGAAAAAGATGAAGTAATCTTTATATACCATCGCCCAACGCTCGTTCTTATGCCCAAACCGACGTTTTGCATCACCACGGCTATCGATTATCCGAACGCGAAGCCGCACCTGGGACACGCGTACGAGAAAATCATAGCTGACGCTCTCGCGCGCTGGCACACGCAATTGGGCGAAGACGTCTTCTTCCTCACCGGAACAGACGAGCACGGCCAGAAGATCGAGAAGACCGCGGCAGCGCATGGCAAGAAACCAAAACAGTTCGTTGACGAGATGGTCGTGCATTTCCAGGAACTCCTGAAGAAGCTCAACATCTCGAACACTGATTTCATCCGCACGAGCGAGAGCAGGCACAAGAAGGTGGCCAAGCTCGTCTTCCAAAACGTGCTCGACAAAGGGCTCATCTCCAAAAGAACGTACGAAGGACTGTATTGCGCTGGCTGCGAAGCATTCACCACGGAGAAAGACCTGGTCAACGGACTCTGTCCTGCGCACCAGAAGGCTCCGGAAAAGGTCAGCGAGGAATCATACTTCTTCAAGCTCAGCCAGTTCCAGGACTTCCTGCTCAAGCATTTCGAACAGCACCCTGACTTCCTGCTGCCTGCATTCCGCAAGAACGAGGTCGTGAACCGGCTCAAGGAAGGGCTCAAGGACCTGAGCATCAGCAGGAAAACCATCAAATGGGGCATTCAACTGCCGAACGACAAGAGCCACGTCATCTATGTCTGGTTCGACGCCTTGCTCAATTACATCTCTGCGCTCGGCTATCCTGACGGCCGCAAATTCAAGAAGTACTGGCCTGCGCAGGTCCACGTCATCGGCAAGGACATCGCGTGGTTCCACACCGTCATCTGGCCCGCGATCCTGCATGCCGCAGGCATCGCCCTGCCCAAGACCGTGCACGCGCACGGCTGGGTGAATGTCGGCGGCGAAAAGCTCTCCAAAAGCCTCGGCAATGTCGTCGACCCCATCACGCTCATCGACAACTACGGCGCTGACGCGCTCAGGCATTTCTTCCTTCGCGAGATTCCTGCAGGCGAAGACGGCGATTTCAGCGAAGCATCGCTCATCGAACGCGCGAACGCAGACCTCGGCGACACGCTCGGCAACCTCCTGCAGCGCACGAGCGTGCTCGTGCATAAGAGTTTCGCCGGTCAAATTCCGAAGCCCGGCAAATTCAATGCGCAGGACAAGGAGCTTGTTGCGCATGCCAACAAGGTCTTCGCAGAAGCCAATGCATTCATGCAAACGTTTGAATGGCACAAAGCAGTCGAAACCATCTGGACATTCCTCCATGCGTGTAATAAGTACGTGAATGACCATGCACCGTGGAATCTCGCCAAACCGAGTTTGGCGACGAACTTGACAACGCCTGCGGGCGTTGGTCAAGTAATCGCAGACCAGCAACGCCTTGCTACAATATTATACGTCATGGTCGAATGCCTGCGCATCGCAAGCATCCTCACGTGGCCGTTCATTCCGACAAGCGCAGAACACATCAGCCAGCAACTCGGGCAGAAACAAGGCAATTTCAAGAAAGCGGCGTTCAAGCGCTCCACCAAGGGAACGCTCGCGCAGCCGCAAATCCTTTTCAAGAAGATTGAGCCAGGCACGGCACCTGCGCAACGTGCTCCTGCCGCAGCCAAACAGGAGTCTGCGGCTGATGTCGAACCCTTCCGCAAGCTGATGCTGCGCGTCGCGCAGGTCGAGGACGTGCAACCGCACCCGAACGCAGACAAGTTATATGTGCTCAAGATCAATCTCGGCACTGAAAAGCGCCAGCTCGTTGCAGGCATCCGCGCGCACTATCAGCCCGAACAGCTCCAAGGCAAACATATTATTGTCCTGGTCAACCTCAAACCCGCCAACCTGCGCGGTGTCGAGAGCCAAGGGATGCTTCTCGCAGCCCAGGTCGGCAACGACGTCAAGGTGCTTGAAGCGCCGAAGTCGGCGCTGGGCAGCGATGTCTTCATCGAGGGCATCCCGTGCGAACACGACACGATCACCATCGACGATTTCGCCAAGGTCAAGCTCACCACCCGCGGCGGCAAGGTCGTCTACAAGGACCAGGTCCTCAAGACCAAGACCGAGGACGTCACCGTGCATATCGGCGACCATGCGAGCATCCGCTGAACCGCCTCTGTCCTATCTCTAGTATCCAGCACCACAAAACTTAAATACCATTTGTTATTCGCGAAGAGTAACACACAAGTACTATTACAAAGGGGGAGTTGACTATGGCACACACAAAATCGCTGAATATTCTGGCACTACTCGTGATTTCGCTTCTGGTGGGAGGCTGCGCACAGCTTCTGCCTCCTGGGCTCAATATGACGCCGAGCGAAAGCCCGACCGCAGCAGTCCCTGCAGAACCAGCAGAACCTGCTGAGGAATTGATTGCTGAAGAGGTGATTGCAGCGCCTGCAGAACCGGTCGAAGCCACCGCAGCACCCGTAGAAAGCCTGCCGCGCAAGATTGTCACTGAAGGAGAGCTCGTGAGCTTCCCCAACCTCCAAGCCACTGACCCTGACGGCGACAAGATCACCTACACGTTCACGCCACCGCTCGATGCAGTCGGCAAATGGCAGACCAAGGTCGGCGATGCAGGAGAATACCGCGTCACCATCACTGCCTCTGATGGCAAGAACAGCGTCAGCCAGATCGTCATCATCCATGTCAACATGAAGAACCAGCCGCCACGCATCCAACTGGCAGGCAAGCAAATCAATGTCAAGGAAGGCGATACTGTGACCCTCAAAGCGCAGGCATCAGACCCTGATGGCGACGAAGTCACACTGAGCTTCGCTGGCTGGATGACCAGCCCCACCCGCACCACGGGTTATAGCGATGCAGGCGTGCACGAAGTCGAGGTCATCGCGACCGATGGCACGCTCACGGTCCGCGACGCGATCCAAGTCGTCGTGCAGAATACCAACCGCGCCCCAAGCATCAACCCGATCGCAGACGTGCTCATCAAGGAAGGCGACAAGATCAAGATCGACCCGACCGCGTCTGACCCGGACGGCAGCAAGGTCACGTTCAGCTTCAGCGCGCCTGTCGCGGAAGATGGCGCATGGCAGACCGCGAAGCAGGATGTCGGCAAATACCGCGTCAACGTGACCGCCAGCGACGGCGATCTCACCGCGACCACGAGCTTCCTGCTGACGGTCGAGTCCCTCAACAACCCGCCGGTCATCCAGCTGGCAGACCTTATCCGCGTGGATGAAGGCCAGACCGTGAAGCTGTCGCCAACGATCACCGACCCTGAAGGCGATGAGCTGACCATCACGTACGCAGGCTGGATGAGCAGCACTACGTACACGACCACGTACGAGGACGCAGGATCGCACCTCGTGACGCTCACGGTCAGCGACGGCATCAACACCGTCAAGAAAGACGTCACGGTGATGGTCACGGACGTGAACCGCGCGCCGACCTTCGGCAGCGGCGCGTTCAATTAAATTTTATTTTTTGTTATCTTATCCGAATACGGGTCGTTCTGCGACAGAAACCCTCGCTCACTACTCGCGAACTTTGTTCGCAAGTTCGTCGGAAATCTTCGATTTCCGAGACGTTCGGTGATATCCGTCACCTCGCGAGTTCACTCGAGAACTAATACGTCAACAAGATTGCCAAGACCTTCTCGTGCCTTTCCTCAGCCCATTCAGTCTTGTCATACGGCAAGCCAACCCCTATCGTGATGAACGTGGATGACGTGTTTTCATGACGTTCTACCGTGATCTTGGCAAAAGCACTTCCCAAATCACGCACGAGCTCATCAAAAACTTCCTGATACTTCTGGATGTCCGCAGGATTCATGAACAAATTAATAGTTGTCTGAAAATCATACACCAAGTAATCGCGCTGCCAACGCGGCAACTCAGTGCGCAAGTCAGCACTCGCCCCGCCCAGCCCATCCAACCTGATGGACGTCAGGAAACTCGTGCATACCGAAGCCTTGATGCCTGCAAACTCCACAAAAGGCGTAGTCTCAAAATGCTGCTGCATCACCTTGCCCATATGATTGTCATTTCTTACGTGCCTATTTAATCTTTTCCACGTGACTTCTCCAGCACAGCTAATGTTATATAGAAAAGCTCCGTGCGTGTTCCCATGCTGTTGCAATCGCTGCGTCTCAAGAACATCCGTAGCTATACCGACGAGCGCATCGATTTCCCACAGGGCATCGTGCTCCTCGCAGGAGACATCGGCGCAGGAAAATCGACCATCCTTCTCGCGATCGAATTCGCATTGTTCGGACTGCTGCGCGGCGACCTCTCGGGCGCGGCATTACTCAGGAACGGGGCACGCGAAGGCCTGGTGGAGCTCGCATTCGAAATCGACGGCAAGCCAACGATGATCGGCCGCACGCTCAAGCGCAGCAAGACCAGCGTGGAACAAGACGCAGGATACCTCATCGAGGACGGCCTACGACGCGAAGCCACGGCAATCGAGCTCAAGACCGCAGTGCTCGGCCTGCTCGGCTATCCCGCAGACCTTATCACCAAGAGCAAGAGCCTCATCTACCGCTACACGGTCTACACGCCGCAGGAAGAGATGAAGAAGATCATCCTCGAGGATACCGAATCCCGCCTGATGATCCTGCGCAAGGTCTTTGACATCGAGAAATACCGCAGGATCAATGACAACGCAGCCACGTATGCCAAGCTCTTGCGCGAACGCAAGCGCACGTATGAAGGCCAACTGGTCGATGAGCCGCTCAAGCAGCAGCAATCGCAGGCTAAACAGCAGGACGCACACGCCGTGCAGCAGGCCTTGCTCGCAATCCAGCCCCAGTTTAACGCGGCGAAACAGGCGGTGATCGCGCAGAAAGCGCAGCTCGACACGCTCGAAACCGAGCGCGCGGCGCTCAACCAGCACCGTGCAGCATTCCAGGCAGCAGAAGCAGAACTCGCGACGCTGTCAAAGCAACGCGCGTCATTGCAGGACGAGCTCGCACCGTTCGCTGCGCAGGCAACCGCACCGCCAACACCACCATCGCTTCAGCACATCACGCAAGCAATCCAGCAAAAGCAGCAGGAAGTCAATCGCGCCGATGCCCTCGCACGCATGCACATCGCTGCGCACGCCGAGCTCAAGGCGACCAAGCACCTGAGCGAGGCCACTGCGCAAAAGATCCTCGCGCTCGACCAATGCCCCACGTGCCTGCAGAAGGTCGATGCGACGCACAAGCACCAGTTTACGCAAAGCGAACAGCAAAAACTGCAATCACTCCTCGCACAGCTCGCCGTCGCAGAGGCCGCAGTCAGCACGCACGAACAGGACAAGCAGCGCCTGACGCAGGAAATCGCCACGCTCCAACAGCAGCAAGCCCTCGCTCATGCCGCACAGCTGCAATTCCAGCGCTACCAGCTCAACCAGCAGCGTAAGCTCCAGATCGAGACCACGCTCACGCAATTGGCGCAATCGATCACTGCCGCAGAACAGCGCAAACGCGAGGCAACCGCCTTGGCGCAGGCCAGCGGCACGCTCGAACAACGCTTCCTCGCGGAAAAACAGAAGCTCGAAGCAGCCCTGCAGTACGACCAACAGATCGTGGTCCAGCACACCAGGCTCCTGGAAAACGCCAAGCACCTCCGCGACACGCTCACCTTGCTTGAACAAGAGCTCGCGGCAAAGCGCGAAGCGCGCATCACGCTGGAGAAACTCAACGCGCTCCACCACTGGCTCGATGAGTTCTTCACCGGACTGATGGGCACGATGGAAAAACACGTCCTCACCAAAGTCTATCACGATTTCAACGGGCTCTTCCAGCAATGGTTCGGCCTGCTCATCCAGGATGACGTGCTCGTGGCGCGCCTGAACCAGGAATTCTCGCCGGTCGTCCAGCAGAACGGTTATGACACCGACGTCACCAGCCTCAGCGGCGGGGAGAAGACCGCCTGCGCGCTCGCCTACCGGCTCGCGCTGAACAAGGTCATCAACGAATTGCGCACCGGCATCCACACCAAGGACCTCATCATCCTCGACGAGCCCACTGACGGCTTCAGCGCAGACCAATTAGACCGGATGCGCGAGGTCCTCGAGCAGGTCCAGGCACGGCAGATCATCATCGTGAGCCACGAAGCCAAGATCGAAAGCCTCGCCGACCACGTCCTCAGGGTAGTGAAAGAGGAACACACCAGCAAGGTTCTCGTCTAAGCAGAACACAAAGTATAAATAGGAGTAAAGCACCGGTGAGCGCGGTGAGCGAGGTGAGAAAGCTTCTGTGGTTTGTCGTCGCGACGATGCTTGCGAGCACGGTCGCGGCATTGGATTTCACCGCCGAGTTCAGCCCATCGCAGCCGACCATCGCCCAGGACGGGCTCGCCGCGTATACCGTCACCCTGTTCCACGACTTCCCGAACATCGAATTCTTCGAGATCTACTCGCCTGAAGTGCTCTGGGACATCCGCACCAAGGATTCTCTGCAAGTGCCATCCAGCAAGCCGTTCACGACCACGCTCACCATCCAGCCCTTGAACATCAATCCCGGACTGTACGGCGTGCCGATCCACGTCAAGCGCACCGGCACGAACCAGGTCCGCAAGGCCTTACTGTACATGGAAGTAACCGGTTCGCCTGCAACGCTCAATTACCTTCCCGGCATCCGCGGCTCAGTCGCAGTCCCTGCTGACGTCGACCCGCGCGACGACATCATCATCACCGTCAACCTGGAGAACCAGAACCGACGCAACCTGAGCACGCTCGACGTCAAGGTGCGCAGCAATGTCATCAACCAGGACTTCACCGCAGCGCTCGCGCCCTTGGAGCGCAAGACTTTCCGATTCGCGGCACGCGTCGACCCGCACACGCCGCCGCAGCACGACACGCTCAAGGTCTCCATCATCGCCACCGAGGGAGAGAAGGGATTCCAGTTCGACCTGCCACCCATCGATTACGCCATCAGATCATACGGTCAGGTCACGCCCACGATCGAGCTCCAAGAAGCATTCCTGAAGACCACCCGCCTTATCACGCTCACGAACAACGCGAACGTCATCCTCATGGAGCCGTACGCATTCCCCGTCGGCTGGTTCGCAGGCATCTTCACCAGCACCGACCCTGATGCCCGCCGCGAGGACAGCGACCTGGTCTGGGATGTCAAGCTCAACATCCGCCATTCGATGATCGTGCGCGTGACCACGAACTACCGGCCGCTCGCCATCGCGATCATCCTCGCAGGCATCATCCTCGTCCTGTACTTTGTCTTCCGCAGTCCGCTCACGATCAAAAAATCAGCCACGGTGCTCAGCACCAAGGAAGGGGGCATCAGTGAACTCAAGATCCTGCTCGAGCTCAAGAACCGCTCCAGCAAGCCCGTGCATAGCGCGACCGTGGTCGACCTTGTCCCCAGGATCGCGGAATTGCTCAAGGAATATGACATCGGCACGCTCACGCCGAGCAAGGTCGTGCGACACGAGCGCAAAGGCACTATTATTAAGTACGAGGTCGGCGACATCATGCCCTACGAAGAACGCGTGATATCCTACAAGGTGCGGTCTGCGCTCAGCATCCTGGGCGGCGTCTCACTGCCTGTCGCGGTGTCCCGATTCACCACCGCAACCGGTAAGGAACGCACCACGAGCTCGAACGCGCCCCGCATCACGTTCTTGGGATAATCGCGATACCTTTTTAAGCCAGCCCTCTTCTCGTCAATACGTCCCCGCGTAGCTTAGCGGCAAAGCATTCGGCTGTAGAGCAGTCGCCCACCGACAACGGCGCACGCCATTGCATGAACGTGGGTCAGCCCGCTGAGCCCGAAAGATCGCTGGTTCAAATCCGGCCGCGGGGATTTTTACTCCTTTGAACCGCTAACCCCGGTTCGAGGTTTTTAGCCCTCAAATACGTAGAAGAATGCGCTTTTGACGTTTTTGCGTGGTGCATCATTTTTTGGAAAGTTGATGGTTCTGGTCAGGAACTTGACGGAATTTGGCTTTTCTGTCTTGTTCTGTCAAGGTTGGTGAGTGAAATTAATAAATTCTTCCCTGCAAAATCGGATTTGAACCTGCAAGCAGTCTGCCCGTGACGGGGGTCAAAAAGGGGATCAAAACCCCCGTGCAACGTTTAACTCTTCCTCATGCTTACGTTACTGTATGCAGACGGTTGTTATTTTGGACAGGTCAAGCAAGCATTTCTCGCGCTTCCTGGGGCTTCTTAAGAATCAGCAGGAAATCAGAATCAAGGATGTCAAGAAGCTCGTTGCTCACTCTTCCTATTACGCAATGATTCTGAAAAAAATGTTTGGGATAAACAAGCTCCTGAAAGAAATCAATCCTGCATTTTATCTCGCCGAGCCCACATTTGACGTCACGCCCGGCAAAGATGTCTTCACCGTACTCAAGCGTTGTCCTAGCCTCGTTATCGAGGAAAAACACGGCTTTTTCTTGCTAAGGTGCACTAATGAACAACCCCAAAACAATCAGGTTCCGAGTAGATCGTGAACAGCACGAGCGCATCAACAACAAAGCGCGCGCTAAAGGATACGCCAGTGTCAGTGCATACCTGCGCCACCTTGCGCTGGAACACGACATGATTATCGAGCAGTATGTCCTTGAGACGCACGAAACCGTGCTTGAGATGCACACGCTTCTGAAGCGTTTACGCGCGAACCAGAAAAGTCGTTCCGTTTAAGCGCACGTTCTCCCTTCCTGGACGTTCTTGCTCATCAAGAAAAACCAAAATTGCCTTTCTTCCCTGACAGTCAACAAGGTAGTAGTATAAATTATCCCCGCGCTTGAGAACATTCCCGACAACGATCTCCTTTGCCAGCGTAAGGAAAAAGTTTGAACGCTTCTGTTGAAGACGCATCCTCCAACCAATACCCTCGAATCGAGAGTATCTCGTAATATCAACATTTTGTGTTTCATCACTTTTTTGTGTAGCGTTTTGTGTGAGCATTTTTGGCGCGAGAGAGCTCTGCCTGTAGTGTTGCGTTCATTTCGTTTCATCGTGAAATTAATAAGGAGCGCTGGCGATTGCCGGTGTCGCCAGCGCCTTGGTTTGCGGTTTTGGGATTCTCGCGTGGGAAACGGCGCGAATGTATGAACTTACGACATGATTCAGTATCGGCGATTTGCACTTGATGGGAATGTTGTGCTCCATGCACACTTCGACTTCAAACTTCATTCCCTCACTCAATTTTTCGCCATACACCCACAGCTCGTCAATCTTCCCGCTTCGCAATAATGCCAGATCAGTGCTGATGCCTCTGGCACGTTCTTCTGGAACATTGTCGTTGAACACCGGCGCAAACGCCAAATGCGGCGCGAAGGCCACGATTTCCTCGCAGCACACCTGTCGCACGATGTTCTTGACCTTTTCCAGATTTCCTTCCACGTCACCGCGCAATGGGTGACAAATGTAGACGTACTTCATGCTCCCAACCCCCCTCTGGTTTGTTTCAAACTTTGCTTTGTTTCAAGCCCCATTCAACATACCAAGGTAGCGTAGTATAAAAACAATATTTCTGGAAACGCTGAACTGTTTCAAAAAATTCTGACATAAGGGGTGAAGGTTTAAATACTCCAAAACACTCATGTTGCGATTGAGAGGTGATACTCCGTGCTTGAAGACAGGGGTCAAGAGTGCAAGAAACCGAGTACACCATCTTCGAATTGTTCCGCAACAACCCCCACGCAGAATTCTCCACCACCGAAATCGTTGAACGCATAACGCCCGGCTACGATAAAGTCCACCAAGACCTTCTCAGCACTGATTCTGAGCGCTTGGATGCTGCCAAGAGACGCAAGGCGAAACTCCACCGCATTAACCTCTATTACCTCAACAAACTCGTCCGTAAAGGCGTATTAACGATCAAGAGCGTGGGCAGGAACAAGGAACGCATTTTTGCTGCACTACAAGATCCCAAAGAACTGAGCCCGGCGTACCGCATGCTGGCCCAGCTCCACCCGATAGGCATCACGCCAGCATTAGGCATTGAGGGATTCGAAGAAAAAGGCATCGTCGCTCGCTATGAGCCAACGACGTGGGTTGAGCGCGTCAACAGCATCTTGCTCGAAAGCACGTACTTCAAAACGCTCAAAGACCTCATCAGCACGGCCAACAACACGCTTACGAGTGTGAATGACGCAATCGCGCTCAATGACTTCGAACAAGTCATCCAAAAGAACGACCCTCAAACAGTCCTCACCGCACTCAAAGCATTGAGTAAGCAGGCAGACAGCCATGCACGCCACGTGAGCATCATCATTGACATCACCAATATCGAGCAACACGACGCGGTCTTGCGCGTCATCAAAGGAGCCATTGCAGAAGAACTCCGTAATTTGACGTTCATTTATGACGTTCAAGTCAAGGAATTCCAAGACCACAAGGATTTCTTCAAGGAACTCGTGAAGATCTATAGCGGTGCAGGCCAGAGCTTGTTCATCAAGAACCAGACTGTGCATCAAGCGCCATACCTGATAGGTCGGACAGGACCCTACACTTTTGACGAACGAGACTGGAAACTCTATCGCAATGAATACCAAGGAACTATGCCCGGGCTCGTGTGCGGAACAGCAACGTTCCTCATCGACATCGAACGGTTGTTTAGCAATACCAAGGAGCACCAGACTGGAGCAGTCATCGAGCTCATGGGCAAGATCGCAAAAAGCCTCTTGCTCACGAACGCTGAACAACGGGAACGCAGTGAGCACTTCCTCCAAGGACTCATCCAGCTCAGCCCGGATCATGCCCAAAACTACTTCATGTTCTCGCGCAACTACGTGCGCTTCTGGAATTACGGGTGGAAAACCCCTGCGTACGACCAAGCATTCGTCATCGCATACTTGAGCGAGAGCAAAAAGGCAGTCGACGAATACTGCCTCTCAGAAGAAACGATTTACAAAAGCTGCGGCATGCCCACACGCTTCCGCATTGCGTATTCTTGCACCGACCAAGGCAGTGCAACAAAGCTCTTCAGCCCTGCAAACTACCGGCGCGTCACGATTCACAGCCCAACAGACTTTTTCAGCAACGATGAAATCAACACCACCATCAGCACAAAAGAAGACATTTTCAAACAATTCGATGGCGGAGACCGCATCACCTTCGACCGCCCCCTGCCGAAAAAAAGCGAGGACGTGGTGAACGAAATCAGCTACATCCTCAACACCTTCCGCCTGCCATTCTTCCGGTATCATTTCACCAACCAGAGCGAAATCCCGCTCACGAGGTACTTATGATCAAGACCAAGAACGCGATGGACGCGTGGAAAGAATGCCTTAACCTGATTCTTGATGAAGGGAAGGATTACAAGGACGAAAACAATCGCGTCTGCAGAGAACTATTGAACATCGTGGTCGAAATCGAGAATCCTGCTGAAGACGTGGCAGCACCCATCCACACGCTAAACCGCTTCCACAAATGGGATTATCCTCCCCTTGACAGGATCGCGCACATCATCCTGGACAAAAAACTCGCACCCGAATACGCCTACAGCTACGGACCACGCCTGTTCAACTTCCAAAACACGTTCAACCAGGTCGACGAATTCGTCATTCCATTGCTCAAAGAAAACCCGGACAGTCGTCGAGCCATCCTGAACTTCTGGGACGTCAGCAAGGACAGCAAAACCATCAAGCGAGACATTCCATCGCTCATCATGCTCGACTGCAAGCTCCGCGACAACAAGCTCAACGTGACCGGCATCATCCGCTCGAACGACGTGTTCTTCGGCTGGCCAGCAAACATGTACCAAATTCACGTCCTCCAACAATACATCGCCAGCAAGGTCGGGTGCAAAACAGGAAGCATCACCACCATCAGCACGTCAGCACACATCTTCAGAGACCAATTCCCCTACATCGAAACAATACTCAGGATGAAGAGGGAGCAAGTGATTTAAAATGGCTCGATGGAAAGAAGCAGTTGCGCATATTGGTAAAATCTTGAATTCATGCGAATCTGCGTTTCAAAAACCTCAAGCCAAGGACTTACTGAAGGAAATCCGCGAACTCAGTTGGCAGTTGACGTGGACTAAAGAAGCCCTTGCTCAAACGAGGAAAACTATGAACAAGCTTCCCAAAGGCGCGGATCCAGAGCTTGTTCGTCAGAACTTCGAAGAACTAGTCGAGAGAAAGGCGTTCTGGCTCAAAGAAATTAACCAAAGACGCCAAAAGTTGCTGAAACTTGTAAATTCAGACCATCCAAAAAATAAAGCGTTAACTGTTCATTTAAATAGCCCTTAGAAAGAGCGAATTCCGAACCCTCCCGGAAACCGAAGAATCTCATATTGTTTTTGCGATTTGCCACATGATGTTGAAGTGGGTGAGGAAACTATCTGCAATATCTGGATTCTTGATAATGAGTGCAACGGGTTCTTCTGAAAAAACGGCAATGACAACATATTCTTTGAATACCCAGAAGACAGAAGGCATTTTGATGCTTGGAGGCAGAACGCGGACTTCTGTCAAAGGGTACGTTTTTCTTTCCTTAGCAAACTCGAGAGATTCTGTGCCGTAGATTATTTTGTATTTGATTTTTCGCTGTGCCCGTCGTTTGTGGAAATCATTGAAATATCCCATCAGTTTTTCATTGCTGATACGCGAAGCATCCACGACATAGAAAGTATCATCTTTCTGGAGAATTTTCAAAACAAATTCCAGTGATGTTTTTATCCCTTTAAGTCCCTCGTATGTGAAAACCTCCTGCTTCTTCTCGATTTTGCGCTGCCGAAGCAAGAGATCTTCAATAAAAATAGAAAGTTTGGTCTCTTGTTCTTCAAGTTGCTTCTTTTGTTCCTGAAGAAATTCCTTAAGTCGATGCGGATCTTCAGCCCTGAAATACTTCTTGTTCGCCTTGATTGTGTAGGATGCCAAGCCTTTCGCAACGAGCTCATTGAGAACAGGATAGATATTCGAGCTCGGGATGCCTGACTTTTTGGTCAGCGGCCCGGTGGTTGCGACTCCCAGCTCCAAAAGCGCAATGTAGACCTTAATCTCTGCACGCGAAAGGCCTATCTTTTCAAGGATTTCTTCATTCATACTACTATAGAGTATAGTAGAGCAAATATAAATATTAACTATCACTACAAAGTAGTAAAGGTGAATAATATGTATCGGCATAACGATCATTTCGGATATGAAATCCACGGCCAAACACTCGGAGAAGCTTGGCTCAGCCTTGTAGAGGCAATTGTGAACCACGGCGAAGAGTGCTTTGATGAGGGAAGAAAACGTCTCGCACTTCAGAGCGTACGACTGCGTTCAGAAACGCAGCAAACACCAGATACTCTTATTCACAAGTATGGCAATCAGGAAAATCTGAAGAAATTCATCGCTCTTACATTTTCCGAGAGCGTGATGTACGACTTTGATAAAACACCTAGCTTCAGTCCTGGCGCCAAAAGTTATAATCAGCGTATCAAAGAAGGCAAGTTGCTCGATTTTGTCATCAAGCGCTTGAGCCTCATTCCAGAAAGCAAAAAGGCGGTCATCGTATTTCTCGCGCGCGAGGATTATGATGCTGTTTTGAAAAATCCGAAGAATGACTATCTTCCCTGCTTGGTATCTATGCAATTTCGTCTGCAACAGCGGGCAGGAGGATATTATGTCAATACAACCTGTAGTTTTCGATCGCTCGACGCCTTTCAAAAAGCTCACGGAAATCTGGAAGCCATTGGAATGATGACAAAGATTGTTGCTGACGGTATCGCTAACAGGCTGTTTAATGGCAAAAAGAATATTGAATACGGTTATCTGGACTGTATTATTGCAGATGCGCATATCTATGCAAATACGCTTGACGAAGCAAAGTCTGTTGTCGAAGCATATCAGAGGGGTGCACGATGAAATACCAACTTGGTGTTTTTGGTTCAGGACACGATTATCCACGATTGGTTGATGTTGCATACCTGGCAGGCAAAACCATTGCAGAACGAGGTCACGTTCTCATTACAGGCGGTCTTGACGGCGTCATGAAGCACGCCTGTAAGGGTGCAAAAGAACACGGCGGTCTCGCTATCGGCATCCTCCCAGGTAAGGATTTTGTTGATGGTAATGAATATCTCGACGTCAAGATCCTCACCAATATGCAGGAGGGTCGCAATTACCTGACTGGATTGTCATCGCACGGTTGTCTGATCATTGGCGGTTCTGAGGGGACGCTTATTGAAGCGAAAGTCGTCTATGATGGACGCGGACCGGTTGTCGCAATCGAAGGAACTGGGGGCACTGCGGATTACTTGCTGAAGAATGGTTTTCCAAGTATTAAACCAAAAACGCACCAAATTTATCGTGCAAAGAGGGCGGATGAAGCCGTTGACCTTTTGTTAAAATTGCTCGAAAAGGCATAAGTATGATATTCGTATTCGGCTCAAAGGCATACGATTATTCAAGACCAGAAAAGGAGGTTGAAAATTCTGCCGCATACTTCAAGCAGCACCAGATCAGAAATGTGCTTGATCTCGGTTGCGGAAATGGCAGGCACGTCCATTATTTACGACAGCAGGGATTCAATGCTTACGGCGTCGATAAGATGTTGCCGGAAACCCAAGAGCAAGGATTCGCAATTGCAGATATGCACTATCTGCCGTTCAGGAATGCTTCTTTCGAAGGGATTATTGCCAATCAAGTGATTTATCACGGGACAAAGAAGGATATGGAAAAGGCAATCTCTGAAATGTATCGGGTATTGCAAAGAAAAGGCCTTTTCTTTGTGACCTTGCAACCCCGAGAAAATCAAGAATGGCGCATGGGACAAAAGCTCGAAGACTGGACGTATGTGGCATCCGCAGGACCTGACAAGGGAGAAATTCATCATTTTGTCGATGAACAAGAGATTACCGAGCTGTTCGGTAGGACAAATCTTATCAAAGTTTATCGAGATGCGAGAAATGATTGGTGCATACTTGGCAGTTTAAATCAATGACCCCTCCCACAATCTCTGGTTTTCGCTATGATGTTTACTTTCGATACCAATAGTAGAAACTTATGGATTAATTAATCTTCTTGCCTTTTCAAATAAAAGTGTTTTGGTCTGGTTTACCATTCTTTCGTAAAATTCATTTTGCTCTCGTTCGCGTTGCGCATGGTCAGGCAAGGTATGTAACATCCCATGTTTCTTACAGAAGTTTTCGGCCTTTTTAAATAGCTCAGCCGATCTTCCACTTTCTACATTTTCCTCATGATTTTGCCCGTAATAACCCAGCTCGATTCTAGGAATAACGCAAACGCTTTCAGCTCCAATGAAATAGCACACTCTACGTTCCATTGGTCTTCCGGATTGCAATTCGTAAAATGCTTCAGTCATGGCCGTATTACCTGGAGGAAGAAGTTTCTTTCTTCCAACCATTATGCCAATATCGCCCACTGAACCGGTCTCTAAAATACCATAGTAAGCTCTGATATTGCTTTTGGTGCATGAGAACGTTGCAAAATCCCCCCAGTTGGATAAACCATCCCAGTTTTTTACCATTTCTCCCAGTCTCAGCATTTCATCTAGCGTGAGGTCATCTGATTGATTGTTCTTGTTTGTCATTTTAACCACTTTAAGGTAGAAATCTTGCTTATATTAGAAACTTTCTCTTAAATTTTAGGCGAAATAGCAATATTTATAAATGATAATTGTAATTAAGCATAAAATGAAGCTTGAATTGAAGGATAAACGGCTGATTTATGAGCTTGACCTTGACGCAAGCTTGTCAATAAAGCAGCTTGCCAAGAAGGTTGGGCTTAGTCGGGAAGCAACGAGATATCGTGTCAAAAGACTGGTTGAGAATGGAGTAATTACCCGCTTTATCACTTATCTTGATTTTGTAAAGCTTGGCTATTTTGGTTATGCCATCTATTGCCGGTACGCTCCTGTTGGCGAAGAGAAAAAAGCAGAATTGTTGGCGTTCTTAAAGAATCATGATAAAGTTTATTGGATCGCAGAATGCGGTGGCAGATTTGATTTGGCATTTTCAATATTTGCCAAAAACCCTATCGAGTTTGAAGAGACTCTGGCGGGAATATTGAACGCTTTTCCTAATTGCCTGACTGATATTACTCTGATAACAAAGCTTGAACCCCACAAATACTCACGTGAGTATTTACTGTCTAAAAAAGAACCTCTTGAGATTAAATATCAGCAAGTCAAGCCTGCGGAAGAAAAACTGAGCATTGCTGAAAAGAAGATACTTAAGCATTTAACCACCAATGCCAGAAAAACAGCAGCTGAAATCTCCAGAGAGACAAAAATTCCACTATCGACTGTTATTTATACGGCTAAAAAACTCATTCAGAAACAGGTAATTTCTGGGTTTACAATATTGTTGCAGCCTACTGCTTTTGGATTCCAATCATTTCAGGTGAATGTTGTGACTCATAACACAACAAAAGAGAAAATACAAAGATTATTCACTTACTGCCAGAATCATCCCAATATCATTTTTGCCATTAAAGTACTCGGAGAATGGAATGTTGAGATAATTTACGAAGTTGAAAATGCAAAGAAAATGCGAGAACAACTTATCGAATTAAGACAAAAATTTAATGACATCATAAAAGACGCAGAACTTCTGAACCTATTTGAAGATTATATCAAATTAGATCACTATCCCTTCAAAATATAAATGTTGGTTACAAGCTTAAACATCCAGCAAGAAGGCAGTATTTCCAGACGTTTGATAGTCACTAATAAGTAGTAACATTTATATAGGGACTATACAAACTATGCATGCATGACACTTGAAGATACTGTCAACAAGGAAGCTCATGGATTTCGCGCATTCGTAGCAGATACCACTACAGCCGGTATCGTCACACTGGCGCGAGCCGTTGGGAGAGGTATCCGTGACCAAGCACTCTATGGAATTCAACCAGACCTCTTAGTCAGACTTCCACATGCAATCATCGACACTTTTACAGGAAGACCGTATGGAAAATTCAGAGACTATCTGCTCAAAAAGTTTGATGTAACAAAAGAAAGCGGCTTCTGGAAAAAAGCGTATGCCGATGTCATTGCTAACGGCATTGCAAATGCAGTCTTTTATACTCCGGTATATGCCGCAACCCTTTACGCGAGCGGAGCAAACGAAAAACAAATCGCCACCGCATGCGGAGTCTCACTTGTAACATCGGTGCTTATTGGACGTCCGTATGGCTGGCTAATGGACAAAGTGAGAGACTGGTTCGGCGTAAACCAGGAGAATAACCTTTCATCCACATCACAGAATCAACTTTAGCTCCACATCTTTGTTTCATTGATTGCAACGAAATCGTATTGCAGCCACAGAAAGATTCACATTGTGGGATGGTCTTGAGTTCGCTCTTTCCAATAGTATTTAAGCAGGCCGTTTAAAGCTTGATTTTGGCGTGGTGGAAAATGGTGCTTCTGAGGCTCATAAGGCTCTTTTAGCGAGTTTGGAGCGTTTGAAAGCTGAGGAAGGGAAGAGTAAAGGAAAGAAGAAAAAGCGCGTTATGCGGCTTGAGAAGCGTTTGCAGTACTATTCTGGATGGTCGCCAAAGGTTTAATGGGTTGGTAAGGCCGCCGATGCCCATTTATGAATGGCTGGATGGTCTCAAACAAGTCAGTACAGACTAAGGGTTCGTGCTTGCCGTTTGTGCCTGGACTGGCATAGAACCTGTTCTTGAGGACGTACGAGACGGTTGAGGGCTTCATGTTCAGGCGTTGGCTGATCTTCCATGCAGTCTCGCCAGAGGCATATGCCTGGAAGATGGTCTTCACGAGCTCTGCCTTCTCAGAGTCAATGATCACGTCACCGTCGACAACCTTGTAGCCCATCGGCACTCTGCCGATTTGTCGTCCATCCTGCTTGGCTCTTGCTATGCCTGCCATCATGCGTTCTCGGATGATTTCGCGCTCAAACTCGGCAAAGGCGCCGAGGACGTGAAACAATAGCTTACCGTTGGGCGTGGTGGTGTTGATGTTGTCGTTAACGCTGGTGAACTGGATGCCTAAGGCATTGAGCTCATGGATACTATTAATGAGGTCTCGGAGGCTTCTACCGAAGCGATCAAGCTTGGTCACAACCACAACGTCAAACTGCTTCTGCCGAGCGTCCTGCATGAGTGCTTGAAATTGTGGTCGTTCAGTGTCCTTGCCCGAGATTCCCCGGTCGGCATAGAGCTTGTAAACTTCCCAGTCGTGCAAGCCGCAAAACTTGTGCAGTTTTTCCTCTTGCACTTCTAAGCTCGTGCCTTCACTGGCTTGCTTGTCCGTGCTCACCCGGATGTACAATGCTGCTTTCATTGGGTTTGACCTCCGCCTTGACTTCCTCCTTATTCTCCGATGGGACGTAATTCTTGAGCACGTTCAGCTCAAGCTTTCCTGACTTGCTGATCCGCCACTCAATCACATCGCCGCGCTCAATATTCGCAGCACGAGCCAGAGGCGCAGGGACAGTGACGTGCTTTTGGCCGCTGCTCATCATTTGCACCCAAACCAGGTTTTCCTTGAGACGCTTGCCATGGCGGTGAGGTATGGCGATTTCAACGGTTGGTGTGTCGGTCATTGATTCGCCTCCTCTTCAACAAAGAATACTTTTCTTGATAGGCAATAACCACAGGTTGGACAGTGGTCTGTTGCCTCATCGATTGGGTTCACGTATTGGTTGCATTGTGGGCAATTCATTTTTGTTCCTCCGCGAGCTTGATGCTCGCAAACGATTGCGTATGAGCTTGTAAACAATCGCGCCAACGCCAGCAATGACTGCCAGAATTGCGGCGACCGTGATGAACATCCATAGGAATTCCTTGCTTTCAAAATAGGCTCGATTTGGCATATAGATTCTAGCAACGATCACAAAAACACCAAGAAGTATCAAGCCAAGTGATGAGTCCAGGATGTCGTCAAGCAAGTCGCCGCGTGATGGTGCATTTTGCGCATTCACTTTAAGCCCTCATGGCGCTGATAACTCGGAAAGCACCGAAAACAGTTATTGAACACCATCTTGAGGTCAGGATTATACGCCTTCTCAAGCGGTTCTCCACACACGCATTTACCCGTGTATCCCATCAGAGCACGCCCATTTGTCTTCCGCAATTGTAGCAGTGCCCTTCTTCCTGGTCATACTCGTCCAGGGGCATGAAGCATTCGTGACATCGTTCCATTTTTACCTCCATCCGCCTGAACACAGGCAGCAAAGTGCATCATCATTTTGGTACAGCCGGTCGCCGCAACCGCGGCATTTTCTCTTGGTAAGCGGGCCCAGGACTCGTGTGAGTTCGTCCATGTTGCACCTCAGTCAAGGTATGCTCCGCATTTTGCGCAGTTGAGCGGTGGCACAGTCGGGCCGCAATAACCGCATTGAAAGCAGCGGACCGCAAAGCGCGCGCGAAAGTGTGCCTTGGCCGCTTCAAGACCTTCCTTTTCGAGCTTCTCAGCGTATTCGCGCTCGAATTGTTTGATTTCTTTCTTGTCCATCTTTGTGACCTCCATTCAAATGATTGATGTTCCGCAGATGGGGCAGTTGAATCCGCAATGTTCCCAGACTTTCATTTCAAAAATTGATTCGCAGTTGCGATTGATGCATCGCGCGATTGACACCATTTCTTTTAGCACCTCTCCACAATGATTGATTTGACATATCGTTCGAGATCTGCGCCGCAACCCGTGATTGCGGCTGCTTCTTGGACGAGTTCGAACATGTCGCAGGTCAGGAAGACTTCGATTTTGTGCATGTTCTGAGGGCATTCCATGTGGTTCACTTTGTTTTCGTCATGGTTGACGATTTTTTGGTCATGGTTGATTCTGATTCTTTGTCGTCGGTATCTTTCGTCAACCGTGGAGTGGACACATTATCTTGTTGTCCGTAGCCACTTGGGAAGTGGCGTTTGAGGAAGCGTGGCAGGTGCTGGCGTAACAGCACAAAGCCACCGAAGTTGTTGGTGTAACGTTGTCGCCACCAAGAGCTTGTCAGAACGAAGTGCCACCTGTTCGGGTATTGCTTGTTGAGCCGTGCAACCTTGCGCTCAAGGTATTGGCGATGGTGTTTCAGGTTGCTACCCGTTTCTATTTCAAGTGCTATCTCTTCTCCGCGCTCGTTGGTGAATACGATGTCAGGGTTAATGCTGTCCGTGCGCGCGGTTTCATCTGTCTTGACTTTGTTGGTGTAGCGCAAGAGTTCTTCGTAGATGGCGTGGACGAGGAAGGTGTGTTCGTTGGTGTGCCACCCTACTTTTTTCACAAGGAACACTGCGTAGCGGTTTGAATCGAGCGCGACATGCTTGCTTTCCCGATAATCGTTCTTGAGCAAATACTCAATTTCTTCGGGCGCGAGAACGCTCTTTCTGTAATAGCCCTTGCTCAAATCCAAGTTAATGAGCATTGTGCGCTTCTCGACAGGCGTGTCAACAGGGATGTTGGCTTGCAGAGCTGCGAGCTCATCTGGATTGGTCGTGATGAGTTGGTGCTCCTCTGGGCTTGCAATAATCTTTATTTCTTGGTGGTCGTTTTCCATCATAATAAGTCCCTCCCCCACGTTTGCCGTGAGCAAATGTTCGCGTTCAGCAAAACTCAAGTGAAAGACGTCAGCAACGCTGTCAATGATTGCGGGTTTCTGGCGTAATAGAATGTTGTAGGACGTGTTCGCTAAGACTGCTCTTCCTGCCTTGCTGTTCAGCAAGTCTGCAACGTCTTGAGTGATCAAAAGCAAGCCGAGATTCCATTTTCGGCAGGTCTTGACCACCTCGAAGACGTATCCCTCTTCTCCGGCGTTTTGGAGCATGCTCCATGCCTCATCAATAACGAGAAGCTTGCGTTCCCTGTCTTGTTTCATCATGCTGTACACGTAATCGAGAATCAGGAACATCATGACTGGCTTGACTTGTTTCGGCATGTTGCCAATGTTGAACGTGATGAAATTGTTGTTCACATCGATTTTGGTCTGTCGGTTGAGAAAGCTGAACACGCCATCAACGTACATACGCAGGCGGTTCAGCAACGCCACGTAAGTGGTGCGTTCGTACACACTTGCTTCCCGCGACATCCTTTCCAATTCCTGATAAAGGTCGGACAGTATTGGCGGTGCTTTGTCGAGATATCTTTCTTCCGTAATGCCTCTTTTTGCGTAAGTTTCGCTCAACGCGCGGTCGAGAACTGCCTTTTGAATCTCGCTAAGCTCTCCGAACATGACACGGAACATGTCCATGAGCGCGAGACGCTTTTCTGCATAGTTGTGGCCCAGCAAGTCAAGAGGGTTGATGATTGTCTCGCTGTCCCGCGAGATATTGATGACGCTGCCACCATATTTCTCAGTGAGTTTAGCATATTCGCTCTGCGGGTCAATCACGATGACTTTCGTGCCGTTCATCAGGTAGCGTGAAATAATGAGTTTGGCAGTGTAGCTCTTGCCGCTGCCCGACGTTGCGAGAATTGCGCCATTAGCGTTCGCTAAACTGAAGATGTCTTTGATGATTGGGAGCTTGTTTTTGTTGAGACCAAGAAAGACTCCGCCTTTCTCCAAAATAAGAAAAGGCGAAGTGAAGGGGAAAAAGGCGGAGAGCGCATGCGTGGTGACGTTGCGGCGAGTGCCGAGCTCGTTCGTCCCAAAAGGAAGGACTGACCGTAGTCCTTGTGCCATTCGGTATTTCGGCACTTGTGGAATAATCAAGATGCTGTTGAGTTGTGACTGTATTGTTTTCGTGAGAATGTCTAATTCTTTGAGGTCTTTTGCCTTGACATTGATGTAGAGACTGACGTTGAACAGTTTTTCTTCTCCTTTCTGGATGCTGTCAAGGACGCCGCGCGTGTCCTTGTACTGGATTTCGAGACTGGGTGAGAAACTATGCTTCATTTCAGCTGCAAACAAGTCCGCTCGTTGTTTTTGCAATTCCTTGTTCAGCATCATCATCGTGGTTTCGATAGGGAATGGCTCGACGTGAATGCTCAAATCAAAGTTTCCTGCTGCCGTGATGATTTTGTCAAGAAATCCTTCTTCGACGGTGCGCGGATAGCCGACTGCGGTAATGATTCTGTTGTAGTGCTGGTTGACTTTGATGTGGTCAGGATTGTTCAGGATTTCCTCGGGGCTGATGATGTTGTAGAGCGTCTTTTCCTTCTTGAGCAAGTCCGTGCGCCCTCGTGGGTTGTTGAAGAACTTGATGAGCACGCGGATGAGTTGCCTACCGCCCAAGCGCACGCTTTTCAAATTCATGCTTTTGAGCAGTTCAGTGATGATGTTGAGTTGGGTATTGAGTCCCATCGTGTTTTCTTGCACTGCAATCAAGAACTTTCGATTGACAGCAAGACGCTCTTTCATCATGGTATCGAGATAGTTCTGGTGCGCCTTGAACAATTCCTGATACGTCTTGTTCGCCGTCCTTCTGACCTTGAACTCAAGCTCTGTCAGATACTTGCTCAAATTAATGTCGTCCGTATACATCAAGAACTGCACGGGAAAGTCCAGGGCGTTCAAGAATTTCTGGAAGCAATGGATAATGCTGTCGCGGTCATCCTTGGTCTTGATATTGAAGTTCAATGGCTCAACAAGCAAGACGGCAACACGTTTCTCTCCTTGCTTGGTCTGCACGTAATAGCAAGCGTTCTCGATGGCGTTGAGCTTGAGATACTTCTTCATCTTCGATTCAAACATGGTGGCTTTGCGAAACTTGAACCATGCCCAGAACTCAGTGATTTTCTTCCACAAGTCCCAATACATGAACATTAAGCCCAGACCTGCAGGAATGAGTGCGATGCTCACTCGCGCATAGATCGAGAGTGGCAGCTTGGCATACAAGAGGAATGCGACAAGACCAAAGCCAACAGCATGAAACAATTGCTCGAGCGTCAGGCCGAAGACGATACGTTCTTTGTACTGCAGGCTTTGGGGTATTTCGTAACTCATTCTAGCGCCTCCGCTCGTATTGCGGGTAATCCTGGCGGACCCTGCCCCAGTATTCACGGTCATTATGTCGGTCTGGCGCAGGTTTTTGCATGGCGCTGCCAATCAAGAAGTGCCCTTTGAGGAACATGACTCCTCGCGCAATGTCGGACCGCATGACTCCCGTAACTGCCCTGAAAATTGCGAGAATGGCGAGAAGAATCATCAGGACGTTCACGAGTGCGAACGCGCCAATCATGAGCACGATCTTGATGCTGCTGAAGCTACCTACCTTGAGCAGTTCTGCCGCTCCGAGAAACACTAGGCTCGCAAAAAATGGCAGGAACAGGACGAACATCAGCTTGCTGATGATAAAGCGCCCAATGTCACGCAATGGCGGGATGAAATAAAAGAACACGCCGAACGGAAAGAAGAGCACGCCGATGCTTGCCAGCAAATAATTGATGGCAAATACTACGACAGTCACGAAGAGGACAGCAAGGTAAAACATACCGAGCGCGATCTCCAAAAAAATGTTTACCAAACTGTCAAGGGAGAACAGGAAGAAGTTCGGGTCGATCATGCTCACCACGCCCGAAGTAATTCCTGCAGCAAGCTCAGCAATCAGTTTGTAGATGAGAAAGCTGGCCTGCACGAACAAAATCATGAGGATGGTGTTCTGTAACCATTCCTTGGCCCGCTCGCGCTTCTCAGCATTGTATCCTGAGACGATAAGGTTGAATCCTGCAAAAAGGATAAACAGGCCGTAGAAGATGCTGATGACGTAAATCAGGACAGCCCACAAGCTTGCAAAGACCTGGACGTTCGCTGGTTGCGCGAGCAAGAGCTTGATGGCTGACAGGAATGGTTGGATGGGCGCGTTGATTATGGAAAGGATGAAAGTGCCTACTGCTTCCATCATGCACGCGGGGAGATTCCATAATTCGCATTCCATTGTTTTAGCCTCGAGAGCTTACGCTATCACATTCATTCCGTGTTGGTTTTTTTATGCGGCGAACATTTGAACGACGTATGGTGCTGCCCAGATGACGATCAGGCCCACAACGACGTAGCCGATGGTGTGCTTGGCGTTATCGCGTTTCGTCATGTCGTTGCCGCTCGTCATGTACGTGATTCCTGCAAAGACCATGAAGATGGTCGCAATCGCTGTCGCAATATATTTGACAAAGCTGTAGACTTTCCACACGGGCTGCAAAATCTGGTCAAATGTTCCTGTATCCACGCTTCCACTCGGCGGGACTGCGCTTTGAGCGCTAGCCGAGTATATCGTCGTCAGCAGCATCAAGCTGGCGAAGATCAACATCAGTGCGCATCTTGGTCCCCGGCTCGAACCCGACTGGAAGTCGGGTGGAGTCGGCGGACTCGGGTTCGGGTTCTTTTTCTTTGGCATGGGTTGTTACCTCCGGTGGTTTTGCAATTTCTGGAGCAGGAACAGGCTTTTGTTTCTTGACCGGGGCTGGTTTTGGGCGTGGTTTTGGAGCAGATGCGGGCGTGCAGTGCACGATTGCAGGCTCCCAACGCTCAAACAAAATGTCATCTTGCCGTGCTAAGTAAATCGTCAGGACGACCGTCAAAATCACGCCGATGACGAGAATGCCGAGAGGGTCGCCCTGGTCTGTAATGACGTATAACAGAAGGCTGGATGGAATGTAAAGTGCCCAGTACAGGGCAACCCAAAAATACACTTCCAATAACCTCATTGGTGTACCTCTCCGGTGTTTCCTGCAAGGAGCTCAAGATAGCACGTGTGGCAGATTTTTGATTCGCTCTTCTTGAGATGCTTCATGCACCGCTCGCAGTAACGCTTTTTCTTTGCGAAATCTGCGAACTTCCACTTTCGCCCTTTCAGTTTTTGTTTGCGTGGCATAGTCTTTCATCTACCTCAAAATCGTGAAAAGGGGGGCAAGCCCGGCCGGGACATTGCCCCGCCCTAATTCCTGATGTTACGCTGTTGGGATGGGTTCCTGATGATTGATCATGATGGTTTGCGGTTGTGCGAGATTGTTCTTTTCGAGTTCGCGGATTCTCTTGTATAGGTCGATGATTGCCATGATGATCGCGCGCTTTTTTGGCAGGTTGAGTTTTTGGATGACATAGTTGAGGATTTTGGCTTCTTCTGGATTAAACTGCACGAGCAATTTTTGTGGCAGTTCTTCGTTGAAGAGGAAATATCTTTCCTCAATCCGTTGTGTGAGCTCATCAAGGCGTGTGGGATCATGTCTGGGCTTGACGGGAATCGCGTCCAATACTCCGCGGGGATTGGCCATGACGTCATTGACGAGCTGCTGTCCCCGTTTTTGTGCGCAGAAGGTATTGCTGCATGTTGTGCTGCAATACATGTTTCCATTGGTTTTGTTTCCGCAATATCTGCATTTGGTCATAACCCTACTTATGGGCCGTGGGGTAAATAAAACTAAGTTCAGAAAAAATCCAAAATGGAAAGAATTTTCCAAAATGACCTCCTCCCTAGCCTAAAGGCACGGGGAGGAGGTCATTTTGTTTGGGGTTCTGCAAAATCACGCGCTGCTTAAACAACGCCAGTAAGTGCTCGCGTTAACTTCTTGAACTCGCGGACGGTGATTTCTCCGCAGGCGAGGCGTTTTTGGGCGATCTCTAGGGGGTTCACGGAAACAACTGTGGCAGAGGTTGTGCCTTTTGTGGTTTGCATCTCGTATGTTCCGATGTCTGCTTCGACGACCATTTTGTTCATTTCTTTGTCCATTATCCATGTGTAGCCCATGGTGGTTTCTAGGTCGTCGTGGCGCATGAATTTCTGGACTTTTTCGACAGGAACGCCGTTGCTTAACAAGTGCGTGCATCTGCTGTGGCGCAGAGTGTGGAATTTGAACTGGTGTTGCTGCACTCCTGCCCTGTTTTTCTCCGTTGGAATGCGCAAGTTTGCTTCTTCGAGAGCCCGAATGTAGTCCTTCAGCAAGGAACTCGCTTGGTAAAATCCCGTCTTGTACCTGTCTGTCGGCAGGAAATACTCCTCGTTGGGATTCATTGCTCGCCACTTTCTCAAAATCGGTACTGCCAAAGGAGATATCGGAATGAAGCCGTCCTTGTGGTTCTTGCCGTCGACAACCTTCAGGCGGGCGTCCTGCAGGTCAATTTCCTGCCACCTGAGCTTACACGCTTCCGAAATGCGTAATGCGCAAAAGAATGACAGGAATGCTCCCATCATTGTTCGCGGATTGTCAAAAGTATCAAAAAGTGCAACAATCTCTTTCTTGAAAAAGACGTTCGGATACTTCCGACGACGCCTTTTCGTTTCCTGTGTTTTGCTCAACCCTGTATTGCCTAGTAGTGGGCGGGCGTATTTTCTTGACTTTTCCATCGTAGCTTTCCAACAACCTCCCTGATGTCACGCATCAGCTCATTTGAAGAACTGTAACTCGCCATACGCTTCCATTTCACGAACTCACTGCGGGCATCAAGAATGCTGATCGTGTTCTGCTCCAGCTTCTGTCGGAGCTCCGGCGGGGCGTCCTCTAACAAAAGCCACAGGTAAACCGTTTTCGGGTTCAGCTTCCGCGATAACAGGATATCATATGCCTTTGCCTCCATAGGAGTCAATTTGTCAATCAGTTTCGCACGGTATTTCGAGCACCGCATCACCAAACCTCTGACCTTAACACTATTTCCATCAGGAACCAAGGGCTGCAAAATGCGCTTTACGGATTCAATCCGCTCAAAAACATTGAACTGGTTCTTCCACGGCATTCAGACACCCCCAACTTTATATAATTGGGAAAAGAACTTAAAGAAAGCAAGTCCAGAAAATATCCAAACTGGAAAAATTATTCGCGTAGCCCAAACGTGGCTCACGCACAAAAAATCAAGGCATACTATTAATAGAACGTCCCCAAGAAGGGGATATTATTTTCTTTCTTGCGACATCTATGCTGCAGCTCGTATCCCGGTCGCGACATAGAGCTCCTTGAGCTTCTGCGTGGGTGGGATGATCCCTGCGATGAGCAGGCTGGAGAAAATCTGCTTCCACCAGTTCACGATGCCTTTTGCGCGATCATACAGGTCGCCAAGCTCTGCCTTCGCCGGCTCGACCAGGGTGTTGAACTCATTCCAACAACGGATGTATTGCTCGGCATATGCCGCAAGCCCGGACAGGATCACTTGCCTCTTCATCGCCTCATTCGGCGGCAAACCGAGGAGAAAATCAGCGTCTTTCTGCGCATTCCTGATATTTGTCGTGCCCGCGATGTTTTCTGCGGCATTCCGCGCTTGTTCAAGGTTCGGTGCAGCCTTCGTTTCCTCTGTGCGCGCAGCCTTTCTCTCCTCAGGAGCCGCGAATCTGCTCGGCACACGTTTCTCCCACGGCAACGGTTCTTCGGTACGCAGCCAGCGCGCTGTCGGCTTCTTGGCCTGCTCCGTGATCGCTTTCACCGTGGTGATCGCCTTCTTGATCTCTGCACCCGGGGAAAGGATCTCCGCGCTCGCGATCATCTCTGCATCAATATGCTTGCTCAATTTCGCCACGAGCACGTTCTTGATGGCCAACAAGGTCTCAAACGCATCTTTCAGCAATTGCTGATGCTCGGCGATCCACGCGAGCGCATCCACATCTTTCGTGGTCACGGCCAGCGTGTACCTGTTCAGGTAGCGCAGGAAGAAATCAATCGCATCCTTTTCATCTCGCTCACTGAGGAACCTCGCGATCCTTTCGAGCACGTATTTCATCTCGATAGAAAATGTGTCATCCAGGTTCTTCGGCGTCGGTGCCCAACCAGTGGCCATACCTTGCTTCGGAGCTTTTGGTTATATAAACATTTCGTCGATGACAACGCAAGATTTATTATGCAGCGGCACTGCACGGGCGCACATGCGTCCCGCAGCACTGCTTTTCATCGTTTTCCTGCTCTTCGTGGCATGCGCGCCTGTCGCCCCACTACCAACTATCACAAAAACCGAATGCAATCCGCCTTATTTTGAATACACCAAGGGTGATTGCTGTCTGGACTCGGACACCAACGGCATCTGCGACCGGGACGAAGCAGGCATCATTGGGCCGATCGTGATCAACAAGACCGTCATCCAGGGGCCTGAACCCGTGCTTGAACGCACCGTGATGCCTGACGCCATCGCGAAATTCCGCAAAAAAGTCGATGGTTATTCCTATGTCAAGGGCAAGGCCCAGTACGCGGTCAAAGGCAGCCAGATCAGGGTCACGCTCGACAAGGTCACGTCCCTGCAGTTCTCCATCAACAAGACGCCGGCCCATATCACTGACGTCTATGTCGACCGTACGTCCAAGCGGGCGATTGGGTATTGCGACCCGAGGACTGAGGAGGACATCATGGGCACCTTTGATGCAGATCGCAGTAAGTGCCTTGCGTTGGTCAACCAGGAGATCACCTTGAAGTATGACGACTACAATCCGCTGCTGCCTGAGGACTGGCTGCTGCGCTACCAGAACGTCTTGCCTGCACGCGTCGAGGCGACCGACCAGTATGTCCGCGACCTCTCTGGCTGGAAAGCAGTCAATCCGGTCGTGTATTTCATCGAGGGCCAGAATGAGGTCATCCTCCGCTTGGAAGCAAACAGCGGTCTTCCTGTGAAGATCGAGATCAACGAGCCCACGCGAACAAGGATCGAGGAGTACAACAAGTTCATCTCCAACAGCGTCAAGACCGAGGATGTCACGTACCAGCCGACAACCCGGTAAAAAGGTTTAAAAAGCAGCCCTTTTTCCGTGCATACCATGCCCATGTAGTCTAGTGGCCTAGGATGGAGCCCTGTCGCGGCTCCGACCCGGGTTCAAATCCCGGCGTGGGCGTATACTTTTTCATAGGCGCCTGGCGCAGGCGTTTTTACTTCTTTTCGAACGGGTCTTCCTGAGAAGTCGGGACGCCTTTCTGCGGCTCTTCGATGGGCGCAAAGATTTGCGTGATTGTAGGATCGGCGCTCTCTGGCGTTTTGGGAAATTCGATTTCAGGCGGTGAAAGGTCAATCGGTTCAGACAAGCTTGACAGGCTTTCGATATCCTTGGTCACGGTGTTCATCTCGTTCTGGACTGCGCTGAGCTTGTCCAGGAGCACGTTATGGCGCTTCTTGGTCTCTTCTGAGTCGAAAAGCGCCTCGATCTGCGATAGCCGCAGCTCTTGTGATTGTGCGACATATTCCTCGATCTTCTTCTTGATCTCTTTCTCAACATTTTTCGGTTCCATCAGGCTGCCTTCGCGCAAGTCATTCATCAATTCCTTCACCAGCAGGATGAGATCAGGTTTTCCTGTGCCTTCTGCCCTGTTCTCTGCACGTTGGATCGCGAGATCCAGGACTGATTTCACGTGCTCCCCTGCAGCAACTTTGCCGGTCTCCATCGCAACTTCAAAGATCTTGCTCCTGATGTTATCCGCGTATGCATCGATGAGATCGCGGTGTTTCATCGCTTTCTCGTAGACCGCATTTTTTTCGTCCGTAAGCTCCTTGGAATAGGCGGCGTTGTTGTGCGCGACCTGAATGACGCGTCCTTCTGCTTTGTGCAATGCCGCAGTGCGCCGCTGGATCTCTTCCCGCACGCGCGCATCAAGGACCGCGAGCCGTTCCACTGCTTGCATTGCAGAAGCGTGCTGACTGATGCGTTGGCCGTATTTCCGCTCGATTGACGTCTTGTCGAGCTGGTATTGCGGGTCTTGCTCGATCCTGGCGATGTTCTCAGGAGTGAGTTTCAGTTCCCAGCGCAAAAGGTAGTCTTTCTGCACGAGCTCGAGTTCCTTGTTCAGAAGATCAGTGAGGCGGCTGCGCACGTCCTTCGCAAGGTACTCCTTCAGCTGTTCTTTGGGGTGCTGAGGATGCGGGCTTCCGCCATTCATGTATTTGGTCCCATTTTTGATAGGTTCAGCCATCTTCACTCACGAGAATGCCCTGTTTTTGGTCTTTATAAGCCTGTTGTTTTTTCTGATATATGTTATCACTAATAAGTGACATAAAACAGAAGTTTTATAAACGAGCCGGTCATCCCATCATCCATGGCAACAGCCCTGGAGATCTACAAGAACAGCATCACGCCCAGCAACCGCCTGAGGACAAACGACTCGCTCGGCAAGGCTGTCTTCCTCGATGAAAGTGAACCGCTGGGCGAGGGCGCCCAAGGCGCCGCATTCAAGGGGCGCTTGGACATGAACGAGCTCACCGAAGACGGCAAGTACCAGCTCGCATTACCCATGCTCGCGCACCAGCACCTCCAGAAGCTGCTCGAGCAGCAGCCTGAGCCGAACGGCCTCATCGACAAGGCCTACGCTACAGCAAGCGAGGAACTCTCTGACATGACCGCGAACGCGATGGAAGACATCGTCCGCTCGACCCTTGTCCGGCAGAACATGCTGAAAGAAGAGGGCCGCAAGGCGTACTGCGACATCGCGGTCCGCATCACTCTCGACCCGGTCATGGTCGACCGCCCCAGGAAAGACGATCAGAAGGACTCAGTCGTCGTCGACTTCCGCCAGAGCCGGCAGGAAAAATACCTCCTCGGCCTGGAACACCCCAATATCGTCTACCACCTCGCCATGGGAATCGTCATGCCCAGCAAGCGCGCTTACAGCGTGATGGAGCTCCTGGGCGGGACACTGAAGCCGGCGCACACCATGAACTGGCCGCTCGAGCAGAAGCTCGGCGTCATGCGCAAGGTCATCGACGGCCTCAAACTGATGAAGCTCTACGGTATCGTCAACCGCGACATCAAGCCTGACAACATCTATCTCACGGTCACCCCTGATTTGACCAATCCCTGGAATCCCTGGGTGCAGATCAAGCTCGCAGACTACGGCATCATGGACGTCGAGAATGTCGACTTCACCCAAAAGACCGTCGAGGGCGCGCACATCGGCACGCCTGGCTATGTGAGCCCGGAGCAGGTTATCGATGCGACCAAGGCCACGTGGCGCAGCGACCAGTTCTCTGCAGGAGCGACGTTCTACACTCTCTTCACGAACAAATCCGCGAACCCGATGCCTCCGAACAGTCCCCGGTCCTTGGTCGCCGCAGTGGACAACGCGGTGAACAGGCCGATTCCGCCTGACAGCATCGTCATCCGTCCGGACACCCAGCTTGAAGGCCTGGAAATGGTCCTGGGACACATGATGAAGAAAGACCCTGAGGACCGATATGACGATTACCAGGAGCTCCTTGAAGATATCGATACCATCGAAGCCAAGAAGCTGCCGAAGCACTCCTCCTATTATCACGCACAGACCGTCTTCAAAGGATCGCCGCACACCACCTATGCGCTCCAGGAACGCAAGGCGAAATTCAAGCGCAAGGCGATCGCCGCGTCCATCGCCGCTGCGGTCTTGGGCGGCGCAACCATCATCTACTTCAAGGGCTGCTAGAACTCTATCGCCGCGAACGCCCGCTGCACGACTTCAGGCAACGCAGGATGGATGTGCACTGCGTCAAGAATGCCATCCACGCCGAGCTTTGCCTTCATCGCGATAATGACCTCGTGGATGAGTATCGCCGCATCAGTGCCGAGGATATGGCAGCCCAGGATCGCCTTGGTCTTCGGATCAGCAAGGACCTTGACAAAACCATCCTTGTCCTCGATGCTCCGGCCATACGCAGCATCGTAATACCGATACTTGCCGACGGCATACGGGATGTTCTTCTCCTGCAATTCGTCCTCGGTCGCCCCGACTGAGCCGATCTGCGGCGACGAGAATACTGCGTGCGGCATCGCGTCATACGGCACCCGTGCCTTCTGCGGGCCGAACGCGTTCTGAGCCGCATACGCTGCCTCGAGGTTTGCCGAGTGCTTGAAGAGGTAGACGCCAGCGATATCGCCGATCGCCCAGATGCCTGGCACATTCGTCTCCATATACTCATTCGTCGTCACAAAACCAGGTTTGTGCGTCGCGATGCCTGATTTCTCGATGGCAAGAAGGTCAGTGTTCGGGACCCTGCCTGTCGCCACCAATAATTGTTCACCTGCAATCACGCGCTTCTTGCCCTTGACCTCATACTCCACGGCAATGTTCTTGCCCTGTTGGAACACGCGGGTGGTATTCGCGTTCAGGACGACGATATGCTTCCTCGAGAATGCCTTGGTGAATGCCTGCGCGATCTCCGCGTCCTCGTTGGTCAAGAGCTTGTCTGAACGCTGCAGGATCGTGACCTTTGTTCCGAGCGAACCGAAGAAATGCGCGAGCTCTGCAGCGATATACCCGCCGCCGATGATCGTCAACGTCTTGGGCTGCAGGGGCAAGCGAAGCGCCTCGTCAGAAGTGATATACTTCACCGTATCCAGCCCAGGAATAGGCGGTACTGAAGGCCTGGTTCCCGCGCAGATGAAGATCTTTTCTGCAGTGATGATATCTTTTCCCACCTGGAGCTTCTTCTTGCCGACAAACCGGGCGGTCGCCTTGTAGACGGTGATGTTCTTGATGGATCGGTTGCCCTGTTCGACCTCGCGAGCCTCCCTGTCGACGGTGCCGTTCACGCGCCGCATGACGCCTTTCCAGTCAAGGCCGGTCGCTTTCGCCTTGATGCCGAACAGGTATGCGCGTTGGATTGTCTCCATCACTTCAGCGCTCTGGATGAGCATCTTGGACGGGATGCAGCCACGGTTCAGGCACGTGCCGCCAAACGGCCCTTGGTCGATGACCGCGACCTTCAAGCCGCGCTCTGCCGCCTGGGAAGAAATCGTCAGCCCAGAACCCGCGCCGATGACGATGACATCATGCCTCTTTTCCATGGTGGTGGGAGAGCAGCGTGACTATAAAAAAGCTCCCTTTATAAACCACCAACGATAGATTTATATACTCTAGTATACAGGTTATTCGTATCAGAGACAAAGGATAGCACAGACGCACGACAACTGGCGGCTGTGATTGAGAAGACGATTTCTTCTCGGGTCTATCTTTTGTCTTCATACAAAAGATAGAAACCGAGCAATTGGTTTCGGAGTAACAACCATGAAATTTACAGAGATGAATCTGAAGCCTCACTTCATCGAGGCATTAAAAAAACAAGAGATCACCGAGCCGACCAACGTCCAGTCAGAGACCATCCCGGTCATGCTCCAGGGCAAGGACCTCATCGTCCGTTCCAAGACCGGCTCAGGAAAGACCATCGCATTCCTGCTTCCTATCATGCAGCACCTGAAGCCCGAAGGCCTGCAGGCATTGATCCTGGCACCGACCCGTGAGCTCGCCGTGCAGATCGAGAAGGAGATCCGCAAGCTCGACAAGAGCGTGCGCTCCCTGGCCGTCTACGGTGGCGTGGGCATCAACCCGCAGATCGAAAGGCTCGCGGACGGCGTCCAGATTGTTGTCGGAACGCCTGGCCGCATCCTCGACCACATGGAGCGCGGCACCATTGACTTCAACGAATTGCGATTCGCGGTCCTGGACGAAGGAGACAGGATGCTCGACATGGGTTTCATCGAGGACGTCCAACGCATCCTCTCCGGCACGCCGCGGGAGCGCCAGACCGCGCTCTTCTCGGCGACCATGCCGGCAGAGATCGTCCAGCTCAGCGAGGACTACATGAAGCCCGACGTGCGGCGCATCATCCTCGAGCAGGACGAGATCACGGTCAAGAAGATCCGCCAGGTCTGCTATGGCATGGACCAGCGCGACAAGCTCAACACCCTGCTGAAGATCCTCCGCCAGGACGAGGTCCACAAGGTCCTGATCTTCTGCAACACCAAGAGCTGGGCAGAGAGCCTCGGCAGGATCCTGGAAAAGAAAGGCCTCCCGGTCGCGAGCATCCATTCGGGACTGAGCCAGGCGCGCAGGAACGCGGTCATCCAGGACTTTAAGCAAGGCAAGGTCGGCATCCTCGTCGCCACTGACGTGGCAGCGCGCGGACTGCACATCGACGAAGTCACGCACGTCATCAATTACGACCTGCCCAAGAACCCCAAGGACTATGTCCACCGCATCGGCCGCACCGGCCGCGCAGGCGAGGAAGGCGACGCCATCTCGCTGTGCACGCAGAAGGACGAGCCCATGCTCAAGAACATCGAGCGCGAGATCCAGATGACGATTGATCTTCAGACCATCACTGGCGGCAAGATGCAGCGCGTCGAGCGCCCGCAGCTCACGGCCACCGCGACCGTCAGCGACGGAGACTGGGGCAACCTGCTCGACTGAGATAGTTTTATAAACATTCTTTTTTCCTTTTCTTCCTATCACGGACCCGTAGTTTAGCGGTATAACGCCTCGTTGACGTCGAGGAGGTCGCCAGTTCGAATCTGGCCGGGTCCATCCGCAGATGGGCACGGACACGGTTCGTCAGCTCTGCTGACGTTGTCTGGCCGGGTCCATGCACTTTTCCTCGGCTCGCTCGAAAACATTTATAAACTCCCCTGCTCACATCGACGGCAATGGCGCGCACGCATTTCCCGAAGGATGGGGTATTCAAGTATTTTTTCATCATCCTCTTCATCGCGATCACGCTCCTTGCGTTCTGGGTCGCACAGCCCTTCATCAATGCCTTGCTCTCGAGCGCAGTCGTCGCGTATGTCTTCTTTCCGATCTATAACAAGCTCGAGCGTTACATCAAGTACAAGAACGTGCGCGCAGTACTCGTATCTGCATTCATTCTGCTCCTGTTCATCGCTCCATTGTTCCTCATCATCGAGTCGGCCGCTCCGGACGCGCGTTTCGTCTATATCCGCGCCAAGCAGAAAATCCTCACCGGCGAACTCCTTGATGTCAGCTGCCCGGTCGGAAAGGAAAGCGCGCTCTGCACGATCTCCAACCGCATCCAGGAGCTCGTCCGCGAGCCTGACGTCAGGTATTATCTCGAGGAAGTCGTCGGCAAGGGCACGAACTTCATCCTCGCCAAGACCTCAGGACTGGTGTTCGCATTGCCGGTCATCTTCATCAATCTCTTTGTGACCTTTTTCGCAGTCTTCTACCTGCTCCGTGACGGCAAAATGCTCGTCCAGCACATTAAGAGCCTGCTGCCCATCCATCCGAAGCACCGCGAACACATCTTCCAGAAGCTCAGCGACACTGCCCACGCAGTCGTCTACGGTTCTCTCGTCATCGCGCTCATCCAAGGAACGCTCGGCGGCCTCGGCTTCTTGGTCTTCGGCGTCACCTCGCCGCTGCTGTGGGGATTCGTGATGGCCTTGTTCGCCTTGGTGCCTTTCGTCGGCACCGCAGTCATCTGGCTCCCTGCCGCCTTGGTGATGACCGCTACAGGCTCGGCTGAAGGCGACCCGGTCCTGCTGTGGAAAGGCATCGGCCTGCTCCTGTACGGCTTCTTCATCATCTCAGGCGTGGACAATATCCTGAAGCCCATGCTCATCGGCGACCGCGCCAAGGTGCATCCTGTCCTCATCCTCATCGGCGTGCTCGGCGGCCTCGCGGTCTTCGGCGCAGCCGGATTCATCATCGGCCCGCTCGTCCTGGCAGTCTTCAAGGTCTTCTTAGATATCTATAAGCGCGAATACGAAGAGGCGTGATGAAGCTCATCGTCAAGGATATGGATATCGCCACAGGCGACGTCCAAGTCGTCATTCTCAACGAACAGGACGCGGCGATGCTCGACCTGCATCACGGCGACCGACTCCTGATCCAAAAGAACAACCACAAGACGACCGCTGTCCTGGACATCGCCGAGAGCGAGAAGGCAGTGCCGGTCGGCCACATCGGCCTGTTCGAGGAAGTCCTCACTGCCTTGCACGTCAAGCACGGCGACCCGGTCACCATCCACCTTGCAAAGAAGCCCCTCAGCGTCGGCTACATTCGCAAGAAGCTCGATGGCAAGGAGCTCAGCTACGACGAGATCTACGAGATCATCAAGGACATCGGCAGCAACAAGCTCACAGACATCGAGCTCACGAGCTTTGTCACGGCCAATTACATCGCCGGCATGAGCGACCGGGAGATCACCGACCTGACCAAGGCGATGACCCTCACCGGCACCCAGCTCAAGATCGCCAAGAAGCCGGTCGTGGACATTCATTGCATCGGCGGCGTGCCTGGCAACCGCACCACGCTCATTGTCGTCCCGATCCTCGTGGCAGCAGGCCTGACCGTGCCGAAAACCAGTTCACGGGCAATCACGTCGCCTGCCGGTACTGCAGACACGATGGAAGTCCTGTGCCCGGTCTCGCTGCCTATCTCCAAGCTCTACCAGATCCTGGACAAGGTCGGCGGATTTATCATCTGGGGCGGCTCGGTCAATCTCGCTCCTGCGGATGACCGCATCATCAACGTCGAACACCCGCTCAGCATCGACGCCGAAGGCCAGATGCTCGCGTCTATCATGGCAAAGAAAGCGAGCGTGAGCACCACGCACCTGCTGATGGACATTCCGGTCGGCAAGGGGACCAAGGTCGAGGACCGCAAGAAGGCAGTGCACCTCCAAGGGCACTTCGAGCGCCTCGGCCGCGAGCTCGGCATCAAGGTCTGCACGATGATCACTGAAGGTGCGCAACCCATCGGCAATGGCATCGGGCCTATCCTGGAAGCAAAAGACTGCCTCTGGGTGCTCAGGAACGACTCTCGCGGACCCGCAGACCTGCGCCAGAAGAGTCTGGAGATGGCCGCGGTCACGCTCGAATTCGTGGGCAAGGCCAAGAAAGGCAAGGGGATGACGATGGCCACGAAGATCCTCAACAGCGGCCAAGCCTACAAGTCATTCCTGGACATCGTCCACGCGCAAGGCGGCAAGGACATCGACCCGGAGAGCCTCAAGCCCTCGCATATCTCCTTCACGTACAAGGCGCCCAAGGCAGGAACCGTCTGCTGCCTGGACAACGTCTCCATCTCGCGCATCGCGCGCATGGCCGGAGCGCCGCGCGACATCGACTCCGGTATCCTGTTCCACCGCCATTGCGGCGACCAGGTCAAGAACAGAGAACCCCTCATGACCATCTACGCACACAGCCGCGAAAAGCTCAATTACGCATTAGACCTTCTCAAAGAGATCGACGGCGTCATCGTCAAATGATGCGCTTCTGATGATCCTGTTTGTGCTGCTCGTGAACCGCGACCATCGCGCGATGGGACGTGTAGAACCTGCCTTTCAACGACCGCAATGCGCGCTGCACTGCGCGGATGCCGCGCTCCACAATACTGAATTCGCGCGCGGCACGAGCCTCCTTGGCCATCTCCTCTGCCTCACGGAACATCCGTGCCTCGCGCAACAACACTGCTTCGTGCGCGAGCTTCTGCGCGGTCTCGCTTACTTCCTCGCCAAGCCTGAAGATGCCCACCACTTGCGCGTACGCACGGAACGCCAGATAGAACGGGAACACGGCGACGATGTCCAACCAGTACAGCCTGAAGAACTTCCTGACATTCCTGGTCTTGAACCACTTGAACACCAGGTCAACCACAAAAAAGAACACGATCACACTATCAAAGATACCGATCCACGGCTCGTATTCGGAAAGATGCACCAGCGTCCAGAACGGGTTCTCCAGGATCAGGACGATGGCAAGCAACACGACCAAGTACGGGATGATATGGTCAGTGAAATGCTCGAACTCCTGAATGAGTGTTGCCCTCTTTTTCTCCATGAACACGCCAGAACACACCAGGTATAAAAACCCAACGTCCCAAACTTTATAAGTCGCTCCTCGCCATTCTGCCTATGACTCTGTTCAAGGAATATCTCGTTGAGCACGGACGCCCGGTCAATCTCGAATCGCTTGCCGCTGATGAGCTGTCCCTGCGCGAGTACGCGACCGCGCACCAACACTTATCCCTCATCTGCCACGACATCCTTCTCGCATACAATGATGGCATTCTTCTCGTCAAGCGCAAAGTCAATCCTGCCGCTGATGATTCGTATTGGTGTTTCGGCGGCCGCGTCCTGCGCGGAAAGCCTGCTGAAGAATCACTCTGCTGGCGGGTCAAGCGCGAGTCCAACCTCGACGTGGACGGTATCGCGTATCTCGGCTGTGCCCGCACGTTTTTCCGGACCGACCCGTTCGATCACGGCAAAGGGACCGACACCATCAACCTGATGTACTTCGGCAAGGGCAAGGGAGAACTGCGCTTGGACGACTTCCACACCGCGCCCTTGATCGTGCGGCCCCCGCTCGCAAGCGACCTGCAAGAACAACTGCACCCGTACATGCGGGATATGATCGACTTGTGCCTGCCTCTTCTCAAGAAGTAATTGGACGCCGGCGCTCGGATTTGAACCGAGAAACCCTTGCGGGAAGCGGTTCTCAGGCCCGAAGGCTTCAAGACCGCCGCAGTACCGGATTGTGCCACGCCGGCAAATATGATGACCAAGGCCGCGCGTGATTTAAAAACCTTTACCCGGTTTTGCGCAAGCCAGGCGGTTGTTGGAAGAAGCGCTCATCCAGTCGAGCATACTGTTCGCGGATCACTGAATCATCAGCATTGCATAACCAGTCAACGATCGCACGGGCATACCTGCCACCATAGACGCGATTGAGCATTCCCATCGCGGTTGTTCCATACCGATTGATTCTTGTCTTTGCGAAACGTTCGTGATTGATGTTGTTCAGGAATTCCCATAAGCTCCATTGATTTTTGCGCATGATGTTCTCAACCTGTGCTCCAGTCATTTCTCTCGCGAGCTCATTGTTCTTTGTGCCGTCTTTCAATGTCCAGACATTTCGCACGTTGTCAAAATCATACAATCGAATATCACGATACTTGCTGTAGCGACCGTCGTGCGCGATCAAATCCAGGATGGCCTGCGCGTAACTATCATTGTAGCCAAGCTCTTTTGCAGACAGCATGCCCATGAGCGTGGTGCCGTACCGATTGATCGGTTCTCTCGTGAACTTCTTCTTGTTGATGCGCCTGATGAAATTGATGAAATTCCTGTCCTTCCCCAGCAAGCGCTTACCGATGAACATATGCATTGCTTCGTACGCATCAGGCCTTGTCCATCTGCGGCCCTTCTTGAAATCATAATGCCGCAGGTCACGGTATTCACGGTATTTCTCATCGTTCCTGACGAGGTCGATGATCGCGTCCTGGAACCTGCCTTTGTAGGCGTGTGATACCATCCCCTGCACATGAGTTCCCCACGCATTGATCGGCTCTCGGTACAATGTGTCCTGATCAATCTCTTGAACAAATTGAATGAACGTCCACCCACGTTCGCGCATGATTTTTTGCACTGACTTGTCTGTTACCTCGCGCGCGAGCGCATAATTATTCTCGCCATTCATGGTCCAGAGCTTATTGGTGCCTGAGAAATCATATGGCCTGAGCTGTGCCAGTGGCGCGAGTTCAGGCTGGTGTTGAATACGCACGTGAAGCTGGATGAGAATTTTCTCGAGAACCGAGCGTGTTACGCGCTTTGTCGCAAGCACAGGACCGCGGTGCTCAATGATTGCATCAACATGATCGTCCAGTGTTATTGCTGTTTCGGTCATCGAGCAGGCCACATGCGTGATATTCAAAAAGCTTCGCAACCGCAAGCATTAAGTAAGCGCCCTGCTGCGCTTCCTCAATGGTGCTGCACTGGGCCAGAGACCTCAAAAGCGTCCTGTATCAAGACATCCTGCGCAGGAACAAGCAGACGCCCTTCGTCATCTTCGTCTCGTTCATCCTCTCCTTCGCAGCCGCACGGCTGGTTGTCCGTTTCGGTCCTGAAACCCTGCGCCTCATCATCAATACCTATCACGTCCACCATTTCTATTACGGCTTCATCCTGCTCGCGGTCGCGAACTGGATCGCGCTCACGACCGACCGCAAGCACATGGAGCAGTTCGCCGCAGTCCTGTTCGGCGTCGGCCTGGGATTGTTCATCGACGAATTCGGCCTGCTCCTCACCTGCACCACGTCCGCACTCGAATGCGATTATTGGGGACGGCAGAGCTTTGACGCATTCATGCTCATCGGCGGCGTGCTCCTTGCAGTGCTGTACTCAGGGCCGTTCTTAGGGGCTTGCATGCGCTTTGTCAGAAGACTTGCACGGCGACTCCGAAATGTTAATTAAGGGGTTCTGCCGCGATGCGCGTATGAATCACGACCGAAGGCTTTTAGCGTTCGCATCGTTCAGCCTGCTCGTCCTGCTCGTGTTCGGTACATTTCTCTTTCAGGTCCTCGAAGGCTGGTCGGCACTCGATGCGTTCTACTTCACCGGCATCACGATGGCAACCATCGGCTATGGCGACATCGTTCCGCATACGCCTTCGGGAAAGATCGCGACCGTGCTCTTTGCTTTTGTTTCCGTCGGCATCGCGCTGTATTCCTTGAACTTGCTCGCGCGGGTGACCTTCCGACAAAAACTGGAGGACCTGCGCTGGCTGAAAAAGAAGTAAGTGTTTTATACCCCTTCTTCATTGGAGCACGTGAGGTGAATCTATGGCAAAAGCAAGCAATTTGGAATGGATTTCGTGGATCATCGTGACCATCGGCGCGATCAACGTGGGCCTCGACGGGCTCTTTGACTTCGACGTGGTCGAGATGCTTCTCGGTGATGAGACGACAGGCGCGAAGATCGTGTCAGGCATCATCGGCCTTGCCGGCGTGTATAGCGTCTTGTTGCTGGTCAAGTACGCGCAGAAGAAGAAATAAGCGTTTTTTTGATTCTTTTATTTTTTCGACAGGAGCACCGGTATCCCGTCCTTGATAGGATATTCTGCCTTGCATTTCGTACAGATTAATCCATTCTTTCCCTGTTTGAGCGTTGCCTTGTCTTCTGGGCACGCGAGGACATCCAGGAATTCCTTTGCGATCACGTCGGCCATCCTCTGTCGATAAGAATCGAAACGCTTAAAAGAGTATCGGAAGAATGTGTTGCCTTGAGAAGATAAATCTTTAAATACTGCCTTCGCGGAAAGTATAAATATATTGTGGTGATAGTTCCTCTACATTCTGACAGTAATGTCAGGGGTAGCGGTTGAATCGGGGGGCAGCGCCAACGTTGTTTGCTGGTCCCCCAACTCACCACGTTCGTTGGGGGGAGTGCATCACGTGTACTACATCAAAAAGTGCCCTGAATGCAGCGGCATCAACCTGTTCGTGAACAGGGAAAAAGGGGAAGTCATTTGCAAGGACTGCGGCCTGGTCGTTGAAGACAAGATGGTCGAGTTCGGCCAGGAATGGCGCGAATTCGAGAGCGACGGCGGCGGAGAGCAGAAAGGGCGTCGTACGGGCGCGCCGATGACCTACACGCAGTACGACCAAGGTCTCGGCACTGAAGTCGGACAGAAAGCAGACCTCTTCCAGCTCGGCTCCAAAGACCGCAACAAGTTCTTCAGGCTCAGGAAATGGCAATACCGTATCAGCACTGCCATCGAACGCAACCTCAAGCTCGCCCTGGCAGAGCTCAAGAGAGTCTCCAGTTATCTCAAACTGCCTAAATCAGTCGAGGAAGAGGCCGCGATGATCTACACGCAAGCAGTGCAACGAGGACTCGTGCGCGGCAGAAGCATGGAATCAGTGGTCTCAGGAGCGCTCTACGCTGCCTGCAGGCGCCACGAAGTGCCCCGAACCCTTGATGAGCTCTCTGAAGCGAGCAGCATCGAAAAGAAGGAAATCGGCCGTACGTACCGCTTCGTGACCCGAGAGCTCGGCATCACCATCCTCCCCAGCAATCCTGCAGACTATATCGCCCGCTTCGCGAGCTCCTTGAAGCTCTCGCCAGAAACACAATCGAAAGCAGTCGAGATCCTGGAAGAAGCGCAGCACGCAGAACTCACTTCTGGCAGAGGCCCGACCGGCATAGCCGCAGCCTCATTGTATGTCGCGGCATTGATGCACGGCGAAAAACGCACCCAGCGCGAAGTCGCTGACGTCGCAGGAGTCACCGAAGTCACGATCCGCAACCGCTACAAGGAACTCCTGGACAAGCTCTCCCTCGAGAAAGAAGTCAAGAAGACCAAGAAGAAGAAGCGATAACTCAGTCACTTTTACTCTTCTTCCAACGCTTTGAATAGGTCTTCATCAACACTCTCAGAAAACCTGAAGCTTGCAAGCTCTGGTTATCACAGGTCGACAAAAGCCTTGAATCCGCCGTAGGCCATGCGCCTCGGGTCGAAGGGCATCTGCATATCTTTCATCTTCTCAGGGTCGCACATCAGGTCCTTCATCACTTTCGCATTGACGCGATTGCGATGCGCCTTGGATTTATACACAACAAATGCGAATATCACTGTCTCATTTGGCTTGGCTTTAGCCAGCTTTGAGAATGAACGTAGCTTCATCCCACCAGCTTTTGGCTTGAGATCATCACCAACGCATTCGAAATATTCAAGGGCGCCATGTTTCCTCCATATTTTTCCAGCTTCAGAAGCCATCTTTCTATATCGCGCCAGATTTTTCCTCGGAACCGGTAACACATAACCATCAACATAGCGCATGAATTGCCAAAGGACAGAGTGGTATATATGCATTGCGGTCACGCATTGCCAACCAAACAACCTCAGAAAATCTCTGACTTCTTAATCGGTCGAAAAAGCAGAGCTTTCGTGCAGGTTAGCGGATCGAAAACCGGTGCAATTTCTTCTCAAAATCAACGATTCTGCCCTTGTTGACACGCACGCCTTCTTTTTTGAGCAGTCTGATTTTCTTCTGAATCCACGTGCCGCTCGTACGCCCGTGAAAACCGCCAAGAGAACCATCAGACGCGACAACACGATGGCACGGAACGATGGGCGCGTGCGGGTTCTGCTTCAATGCGACACCGACCGCGCGATACACCATCCCCTTGCTGCCGATCGCCTTGCCGATCTCCTTGTATGTGGAAACCTTGCCGCGAGGAATCCTCTTGCACCATGCATAGACTCGCTCGGAGAACGTCATGCGGGTGACGGTGACGGTTTGATGCTCGTCTCAGGGTCATACCGCTGGATGCGCTCGAACAGCACGCCTGCCTCAAGCAATGCCTTAGTCATGGCCTCGTTCGGATTCACGAACAGGAGGTTCTGGCGGTGCGCAAGCGAATGCAATACCTCTTCCATGACATCCTTCGCGTGCGTCAAATCGACGACGAGCATCTGCGCGCCGCTGACACGCACGTATGCGTTATTCACGTGCTCCATGAATTGCTTGTCATTGCGGTGATCGATAAAGCCCTTGACCACGACCGTCTGGTCGCCTGCTGCTTTCTTGTAGCGGAATTGGAACATTCCCGGCTGCTTCTTCGCCTCATACCGTTGCACCTTGCCGAGCGTGATGCAGACACCTCCGTCCTGCAATCGTTCCACGTGCAAGTCCATCAGGATGTTGTATCTCTTGTCTGTCGATTGGTAGAGGATATCCTTCAGGTCAAAGGACAATGCGCCCTTGGTGAATTGGTCCTTTGCGATCTCATCAAAGCATTGTTTCTTCTCTGTCTGGAATCGTTTCGTGTCCATACGGATGTGCTCCAGGCGATACCCGAGCTGGCGTTCTGCCTCCCGGGAAGCAAAGAACAAGTTGTACTCAGTATCAAGCAAGAGCAAAGGCCGCGAGTCGTTGTACGCAGCATGCGCGAGCGTCCTGCCTTGCTCGGTCGTGAGCACTTTCCGTTCAAGCTCACTGTTCTCTGTCATTGCAGGAATCATGCCTTCTTTTCTTTATAAACCCATCCCTTGCAGCAATGCGCGGAAATTGCCCTTCGTGGGGTTGCGCTTGTAGTGCGTTGCCCAATGCTGGATCTTCTTCAAGGGAGCGATTCCCTGCCTGAGCGCGAACGTGCACACCTGCGTCACGTTATGCGGATTCCTCGTGCGGTATGTCCGCTCGAAATCAATCAGCACGAGCTTGCCCTTTGACGTCACGATCGCGTTGCGCAATGGCCGCAGCATCTCTTCCTTGTTCAACCCGGCTCGGTCGAGGATGAATGCCTGCTGGAACAATCGCCTGAACAATGCTTTCTTCGTCTTCTTCGTGAGCGCTTCCTCCAGATACTGCCCCGGAACCCATCCGTACGCCGCAAAATCCTTGGTCGCGACAAAGAGTTTCGGCCCGAGGCCGAGCTTGTTTACCACCCTCAGGATCTTCCCCTCTTTCGCAGGAGCGTTCACGGCGGCATCAGGCCGCTTGACCTTGACCGCGCAAGCCTTGCCGCGATAAGCACCGCGATAGACCCAGCTCCGCTTGCCGCGCGTGACATACACGACGCCCTTGATGCCTGCGTTCTCGATGCGCTTCAGCAAGGCAGACTTGGTGATGCGATACACGAACAAGTCCTCGAAGAAGATATGCACGCGGTCAAGCTCCTTGAACTCGAATAATTGCTGCCTGATCGTCTCCTCGACCTTGCCTTTGTTGGTCAACGAGGAAAACAACACCAGCATCTGCCCATCAGTCTTCAGGAACAGATTCGCGCGTTCCAAGAACCGCACAAGCGTCTCATACCCTCGCTTGCCGCCCTCAAGCGCGACATCGCGCTCCGGCAGCTCTTGCGGCAGATACGGCGGGTTGAAGATGATAGTATCGAACCGTGCCGTGACGCCAGAAAACAAGTCGCTCTGCACGCAATGGATCTTCTTGTCAGCGATCTTCCTGCAATGCGCGATGACTGCAGGCTGCACGTCAACCGCCAGCACGGACTTCACCGCTTTCTTCGCAGCGGCAGTCTGCGCCTGGATGCCGGAGCCCGTGCCCATGTCAAGAACAGCGCCGCGGGAGAATTTCTTCACCCATTTCGCGAGCAGCAAAGAATCCTCTTGTGGCGGATAGATCATAAGCGGTAGTCGCAGACAAAACCTGTCTTCAGGTAATCGTTGATGGTGCCTTTGAGGTATTCGCGGTACAAGACCCAGCTCTGGCCGTCAAAGAGCACCGGCAGCTTCCGGAAGCGCGTGCAGAACAAGTAAGTGGTGAACGCGTGCATCCGCGCATCGACCTCTCCGGTGAACGTGTTCTGTTCCACATTGCTGAGCAGCGTGATATCCGCAGGGCCATAATTCACCGTCTCCTTCAAGCCGTACATCGTGCCGCTCAGAGACGACAGCAGATCACCGCGCCAATAGCCCAGCACGAGATGATCGTCCTGGCGGTCCATCCGCGCCAAACGGCCCTCGCTATCATAGAGCATGCTCGTCTCGATCTTGTTCTTGTACATCGCCTTGGTGCGGTTGTGCTCATCATACTCGAACTCCGTGCTCACGCCGCCGTCACGGGCGACGCTGCTCAAACGGCCTTTCGAATCGTGCGTCACCACCACTCTCTCGCCATTGTCCATGCTCAAGAGATTGCCCTTGGACGTGTACGTGAATATCCAGTGCAGCGCGCCGCGCTCTGCGCGCAAGAGACGCTCGCGGTCGTAATAGAATTTCGTCGGCTTGACGCCGTCATCGATGCCGATCAAGAAATCATCATACAGCAGCACCACGGTCTTGTTCGAGCTGTTCAACAGCACCAGGCGCCCTTCGGCATCATATCCCCATCGGATGGTCTCGTCACCACGCGTCTGCACCACCATGATCGCAGGCGTCGGTATCACGCGCGCAGGAACAGGAATGATTTCTGGCACCGGCACTTCCTTGATTTCTTCAGGAGGCGCTTCGTATGCAGGGACGCACCCTAGCAAAAACAGCACAACGATGATGCACAGGTGTTTTCTCATCAGAACGGCTTGAACAGCCAGAACCAGATGCGGCGGAAGAACCCGGTCGGCCGGTACGTGATCACGCCGGTCTCCAACAGGTTGATGATCTTTGGCGTACGCTCGTCAGCGGCCTTGATGGACGCGACCGTATCTTCGTCCATTACGATGTCCAAGGTCGTATCGTTCAGCGCATAGGGATGGACTTCCTGCAAGACCATCTCGGTGGTCACGATGCTGACGGTCTTGTTCGACCCGTCCTTGAACGACAAGAAGATGTTGATCGTCTCATCATCAAAATATCCCATGCTCTCCGGCAACACCTCTCCCACATAGTCTTCGAGCACGAAGCCTGCGATCGTGGTCTTGCTTCGCGCAGTGATGTCATCAATCGTCGGAACCTTGATATCGTCGGTGGTCACGTTATACTCAACCGGAGTCAAGTTCAGGTCTTCCTCTGGGCGGATGCACGTGCAGTTCTGGCACGTCCTGCCCGTGGGGCAATCATCATCAACCTCGCAATCCTCATTCCCCTCGACTTTCTCATCACCGCAGGCGGAGAGTTTCACCGGTAATCCTGAGGCGACACAATCGCACGACTCAAGATCGCATTTCAGCGGCAGGCCGATGATCTGCGAGATGTTCGGGCAGAAATCCCATTGCGCGCCCTTCTTGTCAGACTCGCACATCTCCACGCCCTCCACGATCCCGTTCCCGCAATCCTTTGCGGTCCGGTCAGGCAAACAGGCGCAATTACGCTCATCACAGACCATCGCGAGCTTCAGGACCTTGCCGATGCTCGGGCAGAGATCATAGGCGGTATCAGGCTCGCAGAGCTCATACCCTTCCTTCTTCCCATTGCCGCACTTCTGCTCGGTCAAGGAAGCGGTGATGACGCTCGCATACGCAGCGCTCGCGAAGAGCGCGCACAGAAGGATGCAGATCGTGAAAAGCCTCATCTTAGTCAAACCAACTACCGATCCAGGAAAAGAATCGCTTGACCGTATTCGTGATTCCCCGCGTTACCCCGATGCCTCCGGTCTCCTGGAATTCTGTAGGCAACGGTTCGCGCTCTGCAGGTTGCGCGACAGGCTCTGCCTTGGGCGGCTCTTCCGGCGGCTGTTCTTCAGGCTCATCAGGAGTCTCTCCCGGTGGCTCTGGCGTTTCCTCTTCCTCTGGCGGTGCCTCAGGGGCAGCAGTTTCGCCTGTTTGGTACAGCTTGCACTGGCAGCCACCGATCTTGCCTATCGGCCGTGTGCAGATGCCGATCTTCTCAGTCAGGTAGCAGATGTCATCAGGGGGATCGCATTGCTCGCCGCGCTCAGTCTGGATTTTCTTATCGCCACAAAAAGGCGACGTGGATGTCGGTGTCGCCGTGCTCCCGCTCGTCCCTGATGTCGTGCCGGTGCACTTGCCGCCATCGCACTTGGTGAATCCGAATCGCGTGCAGTCAAAATCCTCGTATTTGCGCTGCACCGTGCTCGGCCCTTCACCACCAGATACGGTCGCGCAATAATACTCGCGCACCCATGTGCTCGGATTCTTAGAATATCCATCCCTGCCGCTGACGCAGATGTCTGTCTTGTCTTCGATGCCGTATTCGACCTTGGCAGCGCTGTCCAGCGTGTCTTCGATGTCCGGCTGTTCGTCCAAATCATTGCATTCGACCACCGCATGGACTGCGAAAACGCTGAACAGCAGGACGATGAGCATTCCCCACACGAGTTTGTGCATAGGACGCATCGAGAAGAAAGCAGTATAAATAGTTTTCCACTACAGGATGAGCGCAAGACCGGTGATGGCCACGGCGACGACCAGGCCGACGACTGCTGTGATGAGGTGCCAGTCAGGAGCGCGGCGCTGCTCGATCAGTTCCTCAAGCTCCTTGATATTGGACTTCCTGACGCGGACGTACTCCATCGTCATCAGGTTGGTCAGAAGTGTCTTCAACGCGCTCACGCCTCTTTTTTGGAAATCACTCGTTATTGCTGCGGTCTCTCTTGAGCACTGGACTTGCTTTTAAAGATTGTTGCACTCAAAAGTATGTTTTGGAGAATATAATTATGCCTTCTCGAGGTGGATCACCAACGTCTTATCCTTGATCTTCTCCTCGCTCACGTGCGCGTGCGTGCGCGCAGGCGCTTGTTCCGAGAGCTTCACTGCCTTTGCCCCGACTTTTTCCTTGATGCTTGCCTCCCACGGCTGCAGCATCGCGGCAAAATCCCTTTCTACCTGCACCGCAAGCACGATCTGGTCGCGCTTGTCCAACCCTGCCTCCTTGCGCATCGCCTGGACGCGGCGCATGATCTCTCGCGCATATCCTTCTGCATCGAGTTCAGGCGAGCGTGTCGTGTCCACGTACACCCTTCCGTCCTTGAACTCCAGCTCGATGAGGTGCTTCGGAACCTGGCGTTCGACAATGATGTGCTCTGAATTGAGCTCGACTTTTTCCGTGCCGAGGTTGAGCGTGAACTTCTTCTCCTTCGCGAGGGCACTGAGGATGCCCTGCGGGCTCTCTTCGGCGATTTTGGCGATGATCTGCGGCGCTTTCTTGCCGAACGTCTTGCCCAGCGTTCCTGGATTTGCCTTCACGGCCTCCTTGATCTCGCCAAACGCCTTGTGCGCCAGTACGGCCTTCGCATTGGTCTGTGTCTTGAGGATATCCTGGAGCGACTCGACCGCTCCTCGCACCGCATCCAGCTCGCTGACCACGTGCACCGCTTTGACTGGCCAACGCAACGAAAGCTTTGCCTTCTCACGGGCCGCGAGCGCGCTCTCGATGACCCTGCCTGCGATTTGCATCGCGCCCTCGAGATGCGCATCAATACTCTTCTTGTCTGCGACCGGCCATGAGGACACGTGCACTGATTCCTCAGGCAGCTTGAACGCGGCGCGCAGGTCCTGATATATTTCTTCGGTGATGAATGGCGCCACAGGAGCGAACAGCCTCACTGTTTCCAACAGTGTGCAATAGAGCGTGTAGAGCACGACCTCTTTGTCATTGTCCGTGCCAACCGCGGCCTTCTCGCGCACGAGCTGCACATAGGTCCTGCTCAGCTCCAGGAACAATTCCTCGATGAGCGCCGGAATCTCGTTCACCAGATACAAGTCGAACTTCTCGGTCACGCGCAGGATCGTGCTGTTGAGCTTGGAAAGCATATACCTCTCTTCCTCGGCGAACAAGGACTGCATCACTGCAGGATCGAAATCCGCAGGATTCTTGCCCAATTGCGCTGTCAACTCAAGCAGGAACTTGTGCAGGTTCCAGAGGATGATGAGGTTCTTGTGCTTCAGCGTCGCGTCCTCAGGATTGTAATTCAAGTCCAGGCCAGGGCTCGTGCCGCCGATCGCATAGACGCGGAACGTGTCAGCGCCGAACTTATCCACCACTTCCTTGGGCTCGATGTAATTGCCCAGGCTCTTGCTCATCTTCCTTCCCTGCGCGTCCTGGATGAAGCCGTGCATGTACACGTTGGTGAAGCTCTGGCGGTCAAGCGCGAGGAGGCCCGCGATCATCAGCATGTTGAACCAGCCGCGGATCTGATCCTTTCCTTCCATGATGAAATCCGCCGGGAAGAGCTTGTCGAACAACGCAGTGCGGTGCGGGTAATCGATGCAGTTCCAGCTCGTTGTCCCTGCATCAACCCAGACGTCAAGCACATCAGGGATGCGCTGCATCTTCTTGCCGCAGCCGCACGGAATCTCGTGCCGGTCGATCCATGGCTTGTGCAATTCCACGATCTTCTTGCCTGACTTCTCCTCAAGCTCTTTGACCGTGCTGATGATCTCGACCGTCCCGCATGCGCACGTCCAGATGGGCACCGGCGTGCCCCAGAAGTTCTGGCGCGTGATGCTGTTGTCGCGCAGGTTCTTGAGCCAGGAATCGAACGCGTTGAATCCTGATTTCGGCACCCAATTCGTATGGTTATTGATCTCGATCATCTTCGGCTTCAAGTCCTCGACCTTGAAGAACCATTGCTTGGTCGTGCGGAAGATGATGGGATTATGGCACCGCTGGCAATGCGCATATTCGTGCTCCACCGGCGTCTTCGCGATCAGCGCTGCCCGCTTTTCCAGCGCAGCGACAAACTTCTTGTCATCCTTCTTCGCGACCAAGCCTGCGAATTCGCCCATCGTCGCAGAGAACGCGCCGTGCTCGTCCACCACATTCCACGCAGGGATCTTGTTGCGATGACCGACTTCATAGTCCTCGGGGCCGCAACCCGGCGCGCAATGCACCAGCCCTGAACCTGCGCTCACGTCCACATACTCTGATGATAAAACGACGGTGTGCGTCTTGGGAGCTTGCTTCTTGATGGTCTTGTATTCCTCGATCGTGTCAGCGAACGGGTGCACGTACTCGATTCCGTCAAGACGCGTGCCGGGAAATGTCTCAAGCACTTTCGGGAACTGGTTCGCGATGCCCTGCACGATCGCGTTCGCCAATGCCTTTGCGAGCACCCACACTTCATTTCCCACTTGGACACGGACGTACTCAAGGTCAGGGTTCACCATCACTGCGAGGTTGAACGGGATGGTCCACGGCGTCGTGGTCCAGATCACCAGATATTCGTTCGGCTTGTCCTTGATGCGGAATTTCACGAAGATCGATTCATCCGTGACGGTCGTATACTCCAGATCGTGCTTCGCGAGGCTTGTCTCGCAGTGCGCGCACCACGGCATCGACCTGAAGCCCTCGTATAATCTCTCTTGCTCGTGCGCGCGCTTGATGAGCCACCATTCGCCCTCGATGAATTCTTTGCTGATCGGGATGTATGCGTGATCAAAGTCCATCCAGACGCCCAGGCGTTCGAACGTCCGGCTCATCTGGTGCATCATGTCAACGGCATACTGCTCGCATTCCTTGTTGAACTTCTCGACGCCGAAGGCCTCGATGTCCTTGCGCAGGAAGATCTTGTGCTTGGCACGGACCTTGTTCTCGGTCGGCAGGCCGTGCATGTCATATCCTGCCCTGTCCCAGACATCAAAGCCGCGCATCCGCTTGTAGCGCAGCACGACGTCCTTCATCGTCTTGTTCCACGCCGTGCCGATGTGCACCGTGCCTGACGTGTACGGCGGACCGTCAAGGAAATAGTATTTCTTCTTGCCCTTATTCCTCGCCTTGGCTTTCTCGTAGACCTGCTCGCGCTCCCAGAGTTTCATCACGCCAGGTTCAATCGTTTTGGGGTCGTACGCGCCGATAGTCATAGAAGAACACCACCTGGTGTGTGGTATAAATAATTAGCGAATAATTTGGGGCTGTTGCTTTGACGCAGGCTGCTTTGCGGGAGCGACAGGTTGCGGTGCAGGCGCCGCAGGTTTTGCCTGCGTTGTCTCTGCCTTCGCAGGCTCGACCTTCTTCTCAGCAGTCTCTTTCTTTGCAGGTGCTGTCGCCGGCTTCGCGTTCTGCTCGTCGGCGGACTTGCTGGGCTTCTTCGGCGCCTCGACCTTGTGCACTTCCTTGGGCGCGCCGAACAATTCTGCCCTGACCACGCCCTTGTCGTCCTTGGTCACGTTGACCTTGACGCGCGATGGCGGGCGCTTGATGCTGTGCTTCCACAACTCGAGATTGAGATACTTGCCGAGCTTGATATTCTCCATCAGTTCGACCTTCATGTGGCGCATCAGGAACTCGCGGATGGCACGGACTGCCTTCTTCGCGCGCTTGTACTTCACGCTCTTCAGCCACTCCTTACGGAGCGGAATCGTGTAGGTTCGTTCCAGTGCTGCCATCTTAGACACTCTTCAATTTCTGCCTGCGCCACGAGCGCTTGATCATCGTGTGGCGTCCGGGATGGACGCGGCGGCCCTTGCCGTACTTCTTCGGCACGGTCCAGAAGGGCGCCCACTTGGTCTGGCGTCCGCGCTTTGCCAAGCGCTTCTTGCGTGCAGGATGCTTGTATCGTGCCATCGTCACTCCGTCTTCGGCGCCTCAGGTGCCGGAGTCGCCGCTTCCGCAGGTGCAGCAGGCGCTGCCTCTGCAGGAACGTCCATCTTCTTTTTTGGCGCGCGCTTGCGCTTCGGTGCTGCAGGAGCCGCTTCTGCCGGAGCCGTTGCACCCTCCGGCGCTTCAGCTGCCGGCGCAACCGTCTCAGTTTCCGCTTTCACCGCGCGCTTGCGCGCACGCGGCTTCTTCTCCTTCGGTAATTCAGTGAGCGTGAGTCCGCCTTCAGGCTTCTTCGGCAGGACGATGTTATTCTCCTTCATATACGCGTCCGCGATCTTGCCGAGGAAAGACTGGCCTTGGGGCGTGATGATGCGACCCTTGTGTTCGCCTTTCTCGATGTTCTTGGAGAATCCTGCCTTGTCCAATTGCTGCAAGACCTTGCGGATGATGCTGCCCGAGCCAGGATAGAACCGTTCAGGCGCGTGGCCTCTGTTCTTCCTGCCACCGTAGAGCGTGCGCAATTTCTGCACGCCAATCGCGCGAGTGCTTGCCGCGAGCCTGCGCAAGATCGCTGCTGCGCGGACAAACCACCAGTCATCGCGCACCGGCTGGCGCTCCTTGAACGTGCCGGTCTTCACGAAGATCGCCCATTGCGGCGGCTGCAATGCCTGCACGCCCTGCAATGCTTTCGCAGCGCGCTCGATAAGCTCAGTCTTAGGAATGTCGTGGATACTCATTGTTTCCTCTTGATGCGGACCTTGCGGTCGACGGTCGACATCACGTGCGTGACTGTCGAGAATATCATCACAAGACAGGCACCTCTTTAAAAAGGTTTCGCGTCGTCACGGAGATGCGTTAGTTTTTTATACCGCGCTGCTCACCAGACGAACTATGCCAACCTTGACGATTCACGGCAAGAAAAAGAAGTATGAGCACGTCACCGGCACTGAGCTCGCGAAAGAGCACCAGCTTGAGGGCAAGGCTTTGGCGATGAAGGTCAACGGCGAGCTCAAGGACTTGGCTGCACCTATTGATACTGATGCCGATGTCACACTCCTCACCTTTGCCGACCCTGAAGGAAAAGCGATATTCTGGCACACGACCGCGCATGTCTTCGCGCACGCCATCAAAGAACTCTATCCTGACGCCTTGAACACCATCGGGCCGAGCGTCGAGGACGGATTCTATTATGATTTCGACAACCTCAAGATAACGGCGCAAGACCTCGAGAAGATCGAACAGAAAATGCACGAGATCGCTGCGAGAAAACTCGTCTGCGAGCGCAAGGAGATCACGCTCGATGACGTCCGGCAGCTCTTCCCGAAGAACCCGTACAAGGTCGAGCTCGCGAACGAATTCGCAGGCGAAGGCAAGAAACTCACCGCGTACACGATGGGTCCGAACTTCATCGACTTGTGCAAAGGCCCGCACACGCCAGACAGCAGTTATGTCAAGGCGATGAAGCTCACGAACATCACGTCCGCGTTCTGGCGCGGCGATCCCAAGAATAAGCAGCTCACGCGCATCTACGGCACCGCATTCCCGAGCGAGCAAGAGCTCACGAAGCACTTCGAACTCCTCAAGGAAATCGAGAAGCGTGACCACCGCAAGCTCGGCAAGGACCTGGAGCTCTTCATGTTCCACGAATGGAGCCCAGGCTCGCCCATCTTGCTCCCGAAGGGGGCGATCATCTTCAACGCGCTCCAGAACTTCATCCGCGAAGAATACCGTAAACGCGGCTACCAGGAAGTCATCACGCCCCAATTATTCAACAAGGCATTGTGGGAGCAGAGCGGCCACTGGCAGCACTTCAAGGAGAATATGTTCGTCATGGAAGTCGACAATGAGGAGTTCTCGCTCAAGCCGATGAACTGCCCGTCGCACTGCCTCATCTACCAGTTGAAGACGCGCTCCTACCGCGACCTGCCCCTGCGCATCGCAGACTTCTGCTTCCTCCACCGCAATGAGGTCCGCGGCGCCCTGGGCGGCATGACCCGTTGCAGGAAGTTCAGCCAGGATGACGCGCACATCTACTGCACTCCTGACCAGATCGCTGCAGAAATGAAAGAGCTGCTCTCCTTCGTGAAATATATCTACCACGACATCTTCAAGATGCAGTATGTCGCCAACCTGAGCACGCGGCCAGAGAAAGCGCTGGGCGACCCTGCGCTCTGGGACAAGGCAGAGCACGCGCTGGCAAACGCGCTCGACGAAGCGAAGCTCACGTACATCACCAAGCACGGCGAAGGCGCGTTCTACGGCCCCAAGATCGACATCCAGATCAAGGACGCATTGGGCCGCGAGTGGCAGTGCGCGACCATCCAGCTCGACTTCCAGATGCCCATCCGCTTCGACCTCAAGTACATGGCGCAAGACAACACGCTGCAGCAGCCCGTGATGATCCACCGCGCGATCCTCGGCTCCTTGGAACGATTCATCGGCGTGATGACCGAGCACTTCGCAGGCAAGTTCCCGCTCTGGCTCAGCCCGGTCCACGCGCGCATCGTGCCGGTCTCGGACAAGTTCCTCGATTATGCGCGCGCGATCCATGCGACATACCATCACGCAGGCGTGCGCGTGGAGATCGATGAAAGCGTCGAAACGCTCAACAAGAAGATCCGCAAGGCAGAACTCGACAGGGTCAACTACATCCTCGTGGTCGGCGGCAAGGAACAGGAGAACAAGTCGGTCAATGTCCGCACGCGCGATAACAAGGTCGAAGGCGAGAAAAAGACTGACGACTTCCTCAAGCGCATCCTGCAGGAAGTCGCGGAGAAACGATGATCGACATCATCCGCATCGTGATCGGCACGCTGTTCGCCGTCACCGGCATGTGGAAGATATGCGATCTCAAGGCATTCTCCGTCACCGTGGTCAAGTACGGCATCATCCCGCGCAGGCTCACCAAGCCGCTCGCGTACGCGCAGCCATTCTTCGAGACCGCGATCGGCATCGCCGTGCTGTGGCCATACCAGCTGTTCTGGTCATCGCTCGCCGCGCTCGCCCTGCTCGTGGTCGCGACCCTCTTCATCCTGATCGCATTGCTCAGGAACAAGAAGATCGACAATTGCGGCTGTTACGGCGCGGTCGTCAAAGTCCCGGTGACGTGGAAGAAGTTCTGCGAGAACCTCATCTGGATCGCGCTTGCCACGCTATTGTTCTGGAGCACCTGGTAGCAATCTATAAATAGAGGCAATCCTCCAGGCACGCATTGTGGGGGTCGTGAGAGTCATAGCACTCTTGGTGCTACCGATCGCATTCTTCAGTTTCGGATTAGCCGCAGGGCTTTTTGTCGATGAGCTCCAGCAATCACGCGAAGAATTCACGCTCGGCGATGATCCTGCGACCGGCTTGCTCCCGGCAGACCGTATCAGCAAGGATGACGTGCGCGTCTACGCAGACCATGTCGAAATCAGGCTTCCGGGCGCGCAATGGGCAAGCTTCGCGCCCACCGGCTCGATGCTGCCGGTGCTCGGCACGACCGCGCACGCGCTGCAGATCAATCCCCTCAACGAGAGCGACATCCACCGCGGCGACATCGTCTCCTTCCGCTACGACGGCAAGTTCATCAGCCATCGCGTGATCGACATCCGCGAGGATGAGCAAGGCACGTATTATGTCACGAAAGGCGACAACAATCCTGACGCAGACCCGGTGCTCGTGCGCTTCGAGCACATCGATCGCGTCGTCGTCGCCATCCTCTACTAAAGATTTTTATACTTCTCAACGAGCGATCAGCGCATGGCCGAATACAAGCAAGTCATCCTCGTACGCGACGACCTCAAGCTCACGAAAGGCAAGATGGCCGCGCAAGTCAGCCATGCCTCAGTCGAGGCATTGCTGAAATCGCACAAAGACGATGTCGCTGCCTGGCGCGAGCACGGGATGAAGAAAGTGGTCTTGAAGGTCAAGGACCTCAAGGAGATCCAGGAGTACAAGCGCAAGGCAGAGGACGCAGGGCTGGTTGTCGCATTGATCACGGACGCAGGCCACACCCAACTCCCGCCCCGCACGGTCACCTGCCTCGGCATCGGTCCAGCAGAGGAAGAAAAAATCGACACCATCACGGGCAACCTGAAGCTCATCAGCTGATTTCTCGACTGATACCAAGATTTATAAACTCCCTCGTGATTTTCGCGTCTATGGTTAGTTTCAAAGTCGTCATCGGCACCAAGGAAGGAAAATGCCTGCAGAAGGAAGTCCCTGAGGCAGATGCCAGCGTCTTCCTCGGCAAGAAAGTTGGCGACAAGATCGCAGGCGAAACCTTGGGCTTCACCGGCTATGAATTCGAGATCACGGGCGGCTCAGACTATGCGGGCTTTCCGATGCGCTCAGACATCCCGGGAGTCGGCAGGAAGCGCATCCTCGCGGTCGAAGGCATCGGCCTCAAGAAAATCGCCCAGGGCCTCAGGGTCAGGAAGACAGTCTGCGGCAACACCATCCATCCGAAGATCTCCCAGATCAATCTGAAAGTGACCAAGGCCGGCAGCGCGCCATTACCGATGCCTGCGCCAAAACCGAAGGAAGAGAAGAAAGAGGAGAAGAAGTAATTCTTCTCAAAGAAGTTTTATAAACCCACTTCTCGTCGTATGGTGACATGGTCACGGTGCAATTCTATCCGGTCGATGCGACATACCAGGTCGTGAACGGCAAGCCACAGGTCTACCTGTTCGGCCGCACGGTCTCAGGAGAGCAGGTCTGCGTCATCGATCCTGCGGTCGAGCCGTACTTCTATGTCATCCCCAAGAACGGCGAAGACCCGACCAATGACCTGCTCAAAATGCGCAAGGAAGAGCGCGGCGAGCACTATCGCATCGTGCGCGTCGAGCCGGTGCAGAAGAAATACCTCGAACAGCCTGTGCACGCGCTGAAAGTCTTCACCAATATCCCCCAAGCGGTCGCTGAGCTCAAGGACGATGTCCGCGCACTGCCGAGCGTGCAATCAACGCACGAGGCAGACATCCTGTTCGTGCGGCGCTACTTCATCGACAAGGGCATCACGCCATTCACGCTCGTCACCGCAGAAGGAGAACCGGTCGCTGAGCAATTACGCGTCCCTGCCATCCGCGCCAAGAAAATCGAGCAAGCAGGTGAGGACACGTTCGCAAAGCCCAAAGTCCTTGCTCTCGATATCGAGACCTATAATCCTGCCGGCAAGCATGTCGTTGCAGAACAGCATCCCATCCTGATGATTGCGCTCGCAGGAGACGACTTCAAGAAAGTCCTCACGTGGAAGCGCTTTGAGACTGCAGAGCCCTACGTCGAATTCCTGCCCAGCGAGGCAGACGTCCTCGACCGGTTCAAGGAACTCATCGCCGAATACCGTCCGGACATCATCACCGGATATTATTCTGACGGTTTTGACCTGCCGTACATCCGGGTCAGGGCGACCAAGAACCGCATCCCGCTCGACATCGGCCTGGATTACAGCGAGCTCCGCGTCACAGGCAGGGGGAACACCAAGGCGCAGGTCACCGGCATCGCGCACGTGGACGTCTTGCGCGTGATCAGGAAATTCTTCGCCAAGACGATGGAAACCGACATCTTCACGCTCGATGCGGTCGCAGGCGAATTGCTCGGCAAGGGCAAGCATCCCGTGGACATCAACAAGCTTGCCGGCGCGTGGGACCAGAATGACGCAGCACTCCTCAACGAATTCGCCGCATACAACCTCCAGGACGCGCTGCTCACGTACGAGCTCGCACAGCTCGTGCTGCCCAACCTGATCGAATTCGTCAAGATCGTCGGCCAACTGCCTTTTGACATCAACCGCATGGGATTCTCGCAGCTTGTGGAATGGTACGCGATGCGCCAAGCCTTCGCGCTCAATGAGATCGCGCCCAACAAGCCAGGCTATCAGGCCCAGATGCGGCGCAGGAGTGACCGCCTCAAGGGCGGCTTGGTCTACGAACCCAAGCCCGGCCTGTACACCGATGTGGCGGTCTGCGATTTCCGCTCCTTGTATCCGAGCATTATCGCCTCGCACAACGTGAGCCCAGGCATGCGCAATTGCACGTGCTGCGATGCGCCCCAGATCCATACTGACCGCGGCACATTCTGGTTCTGCCAGAAGCGCAAAGGATTCGTCAGCGGCATCATCGAAGACCTCATCACGCGCCGCGCCCGCATCAAGGACATCCTCAAGAAGGGGAACACTGACCCTCTGCTCCTCGCGCGCAGCCAAGCCCTCAAGGACCTCGCAAACTCATTCTATGGCTACCTCGGGTTCGCCATGGCGCGATGGTATACGATCGAGTGCGCCGAAAGCACGACCGCGTGGGGCAGGCAGTATATCCTGGACGTCATCGAACGCGCGCGCAAGGAAGGCCACCACATCGTGTATTCAGACACTGACTCCGTGTTCCTCACGCTTGCGGATCAATCCACAGACGCCCGCGCATTTGTCGAACGCGTCAACCGCGACCTACCTGGACTGATGGAACTCGACTTTGAGGGCTACTATCCCGCAGGCATCTTCGTCTCAGTCAAGGCATCAGAAGCCGGCGCCAAGAAGAAGTATGCGCTCCTCAACCCCAAAGGCCAACTCAAGATCGTCGGCTTCGAGACCGTGCGCAGGAACTGGAGCCCGATCGCGAAAGACACGCAACGCAAAGTCCTCGAGATCCTCCTGACCGAACGCAAGCCTGAGCACGCCCTCACATTCCTCAAGAGCATCATCGATGACCTGAAGCAGAACAAATTCCCGCTCGCAGCAGTCATCATTCACACTCAGCTCAGCAAGGAGCTCAGCGAGTATGAGAATACCGGTCCGCACGTCGCTGCGGCGCAGCGGATGCAGGAGCTCGGCCAGACGGTCGGTCCAGGAACGCAGATCCGGTATGTCGTGACCAAGGGCAAAGGAAGGATCCGCGACAAGGTCAAGCTGCCTGAGGAAGCCAATCAAGACGAATACGATCCTGACTATTACATCTACAACCAGATCCTGCCCGGCGTCGAACGCATCTTCGACGTCTTCGGCATCAACGTGAACGACTACTTCACCGAGAAAGCGCAGAGCAACCTCAGCAAGTTCTTCTGACCATCCGAGAAGGTAGGACTTTTCAGAGACTGTTGTGCTTGCTTCGACATCCGCAGCACGCTCGCTGTCCTGCATTCGAACGTAACCATAAGATTTATATACTACTATTAAGTAGTAATAAAATATGAGTGAATGTCCAAGTGTAGGATGCTACGAAAAATCGACCATCACATCATCCCCCGCAATCAGTGAGCGAGGCTATTTTGTTAGAAAGGGAACTGAAGAATATTTGGTTCCAAGCCATCAATTTGATGTTTCTCAATTAACGCGCCATCTGGAACTTGAGAGCAGAATCATTCTTTACGAAGGTCGTGAAAGAATTCTCGACAGTAATGATCAAGTCATGATTACTTATTTACCGATACCTGAAAATGAACTTATCGAATTTAGGAAAAAACTAGCGGACCCTAACAGCAAGATTCTTGCGCAGGATATAGGTGAGTTAGACCTTAGTGTACGAGCTTATACGCGATTACAGGGAATCGGAATTAAAACCATTCGTGACCTCCTTAATTTTATTAACACGCCGGAGAAATTTGCAACAATCCCTGGCTTTGGTAAAAACTGTGTTCGTGAAGTTCGAAAGCAACTCTATCATTTGGGGTTTCAATTAGAAGAAATGGAAACATCTTTTGATGCACTTAAAGCGAGATACAAAAAAAATAAATCGTCTTAAACTTTCAGCAAAAACAATTGTCAAAAATTTCACCTTTTCTCACGGTTTATTGCCGTATTCAGTTAAATATTTAATCTCATTATCGTTTCCCTGCGTCTATGCACGACGTGTTCCGTTGGTCCATCCTCACCGCGCTCGTGGTGTCGCTCGTGACGTTCGCGCTGAATTTCGCCACGAACAGCCTCGGCATCAAGCTCATCGCGATGCTGGTCCTCACGATCGCATCAGTCGCGTACTTCATGAAGAGATACGGCGTCCCTGACACTGCCGTCCGCACCGGCGGCATCATCGGGCTTGCCGCGATGACCGGCCTGGTGGTCGTGATGACCACCGACATCCTCGAATACGTCCTGACGCTCATCCTGTTCCTCATCGGGTATGGCCTCGGCGCGCTGGTCGGCAGATTCTCGTTCAAGAAAGAGCATCGCAAGCGCGAGGATGCTGAGCACGAGGAATCGGAGAACGCGCGCGACGATAACGAGTGATTGTTTAAGTTTTATATAACAACGCTTTTATACCTGCGCCCCTATCGTTCCCATACAAATTCTTGCAACAGGTGGTCAACAATGCAACACATCCAAGTGGTGAATCCAATGGAACCTATTAATTTCTTCAATGCCACAGCCTATCTCGATCCCAAATGTCCGCAGTGCGCGCACAAGATCGAGTACGGGCTCACGACTGAATGGAACGAGCAAGCGCAAGCCCACGTCTGCCTGACGTGCCATACGGTGCTGCGCTGAATTTCTGCATACCTTTAAATAGCATTTTCTCGCGTCTTGTTCCATGCACGTCCTTCCGTTCGAAAAGCGCCGAGCGAAAATCCTCGTCAAGCGCCAGGCAGAGACCGACCCGAACTTCGGCTGTTTTCCTGAGAAACGACCGGCAGATGTTCTCGTGCAGTACGGCATCATCAATCTCAACAAGCCTGCAGGCCCCACGAGCCATATGGTCTCAGACTACGTGCAGAAGATCCTGCACATCGACAAGGCGGGGCACTCAGGCACGCTCGACCCGGGAGTCACTGGCGTCCTGCCCACTGCGCTCGGCAGGGCAACAAGGATAGTCCAGATGCTGCTCACCGCAGGCAAGGAATACGTCGGCGTGATGCACCTGCACGACGATATCCCGACCAAGGACCTCGAGGCCGCGATCAAGAAATTCGTGGGAACCATCACGCAATTACCGCCCTTGCGTTCGGCAGTGAAGCGCGAACTCAGGCAACGTGAGATCTATTATTTCGACGTGCTCGAAGTGCAAGGCAAGGACATCCTCTTCAAGGTCGGCTGCCAGGCAGGGACCTACATCAGGAAGCTCTGCCACGACCTCGGGCTCGCATTGAAGGTCGGCGCACACATGGCAAAACTCCACCGCACCAAGGCAGGACCGTTCACCGACGAGGATTATGTCACGCTCCAGGATATCGAGGACGCGATCTGGTATTGGAAGAACGAGCACAATGACAAGCTTCTCAGGCAGTGTATCAAGTCCGTCGAGGCAGGAGTCGCGCACCTGCCGAAAGTCTGGGTGCAAGACTCTGCGGTCGACACTATCTGCCACGGCGCGACATTGAAAGTGCCGGGCATCGTCAAGCTCGACGCCGACATCGCACCTGGTCAACCCATCGCGATCCTGACGCTCAAGAACGAGCTCATCGCACTGGGAGAGGCGCAGCTCTCTGCAGAAGACCTGATGAGGCTCGAACGCGGCGAAGCCGTGAAAACGCGCAAGGTCTTCATGCTGCCGGGCACGTATCCCGCGCCGACGCCTCGTGCATAAGTTTTATAAACCACCTCTCTCCGGGAATGTCGGGTGAAGATGATGAATCCTCAAACAAAATATTACCAAGCACTCTATCAGGAACAAGGCCATCGCGTGTTCGAATTGTATCATCACGGCACCAAGGTCCAGGAATTCCCGTATCCGCTGGAAACTTCGCTCGATGATGCGCTCAAAGACTTGTGCACGCAGACAGAAGGTTCTATCACGTTGCACCCGAAGGCAGAATGCCCTCGCGCGCAAGCACAGCTCGAAGAGCTCGCGAAGCGCATAGGACGTTCGAAGCGCATCAATGGCACCTTGGTCTGGATCGGCAGCGCGCTCTCCACGCATTCCCTGCGGCCGACTGCCTATCACTGATGCATGGCGCATTTCTTCCCGTTCACGCCTGAGCATTTTCTGGGGTATTCTTACCGCGCAGGCAAGCATTTCTTGGGCAATGGCGTCCTGCACGAATGCGCCACGGCAGACGTGCGTGCAGAACTCGAATGCCTGGTCAACGGCATGGAACAACACGTCGTCTTCATCGTACCGACCGATGCTGACTCCCGGCTGGAACTCCAACTGGCATTCGAGGGCAACCAGGTCATCAAGCTTGGCGACAAACTGGTCTGGCTCTATCGATAACGCCCTAACGAAATGCTTAAATAGGGATACCAGTATACATTTATGTATATGGCCCTCGTCGAGATAGGTAGAAGTGTCGGCTTATGGGCGCTCCTGAGCCTGATTCCCCTTATTCTGCTCTATCTCATCCGGCCTCGGCCCAAACTCATGACCATCCCGAGCCTGATGTTCTTCATGAAGTCCACGGGCGCGACCAAGCTCACCAGCTTCCTCAGGCAATTCCTGCGCGACTGGCTCTTCCTTCTTCAATTCCTCATCATCTTCCTGCTCGCCGCGACCCTCGCGCAGCCGTTCGTCAATTACTTCCATGACATCACCGCAGAGAACACGGTCATCGTCATCGACGTCTCGGCGAGCTCGCAGACCAAAGAGAACGGTAACACGCGCTTTGACATCGCCGTGGACAAGGCGCGCTCCCTGCTCGGCTCCAAGAACACTATCATCCTCGCAAAGGACGTCGCCCAGATCGGCATCCAGGATGCAGACGTTCCCGACACGATCGAATATCTCAACACGCTCCAGGCACATGACACAGCGAGCAGGATCGGCGACGCGCTCATCCTGGGCGGCGAAGTCCTCGCCGGAAAGGAAGGGCGCGTCATCGTGCTCAGCGATTTCATCAACACCGCAGGCCAGGACCCGCACATCGCCAAGGCCGTCGTGGAAAGCAGGGGCATCGTGGTCGATTTCATCAACACGGCGCTCGCGGAACGTCGCAGCAACATCGGCATCGTGGACATGCAGGTCGATCCCACCACGACCACGATCTATGTCAAGAACTTCGAGCCATCGCAGCAGGACGTGCGCGTGACCATCGGCGATGGCGCCAAGGAGCTGAACATGGCCGCGCGTTCCATCGAGACCTTCTCCATCTTGACACCGCCAGACATCACCAAGATCGCCCTCCAGGTGCAGGACGATTTCCCTGTCGATAACACCGTCTACATCAGCAGCCCGAGCGATTCCAAGACCCGCGCATTGCTTGTCACGAACAACGCGAGCATCTTCCTGAGGAACGCCTTGCTCGCGTCAGGCGACATCGAACTCACCGTTGCCGAACCGCCCATCGTGCCCAGGGACTATTTTGATGTCTACATCATTCACAATGTCGTCAAAGAGCACGTGCTTCCCGGAACGTTCGAGGACATTGCAAAGAAAGTCGAGGACGGGGCAAGCGTGGTCATCGGAGCGCAGGAAGATTCGGATAAGATCGACTACAAGGGACTCACGCCGATGGACGTCGGCGGCAGGGCAGAGGGCAGCTTCATCACGGTCGAACAACTGAACAAGTTCACCAAGAACATCGACTTCGGCAGCGTCGATTATTACTTCAGCGGCACGCCCAAGGACAACGTCCTCACCGTTCTCTCGGTCGAGGAACGGCCCCTCATCGCCGTCGGCCGCAGGGGCAAGGGAAAACAAGCGTACTACGGCATTTTGGAAAAGGCATCAGACTTCCCGTTCTCGCCCGGTTATCCCATCTTCTGGACCGAGTTCATGCGTTTCCTCACCGACCAGCAAGATGTCAGGAATCTGAACTACCAGACCGGAGACACGCTCATCCTCGATTCATTGCAACGCATCGAAACCCCTGATCGGGTCCTGAAGAAATCCGCGATCATCTTCGAGGACGCAGGCATCTACAAGTTCGAGGACGGCCGCACCATCGCGGTCAACCTGCTCGATGAGAAAGAGAGCGACATCAACTTCAACACCAGCATCGGCGCCAAGAGCACGGAATTCGCGCTCGAGCCGGTCAAGGAGAAGCGCAAGTTCGAGTTCGAACTGCCGATGGTGATGCTCGCGCTCATCATCCTCTTCATCGAGCTCCTGTACGTCAAAGTGCGAGGCATCATATGATGAAAATGCAAGCATTTTCAGCATCGTCGCCAACCTCATCAAGAGGTATGGCTGAAATGAGGTTGGCGAGATGAGCGTCACCGGTTTCGTCAAGCTGGCCTACAACTACTTCGAGCACCCGTTCGTGATCCTGCTCGCCATCCCCCTCATCCTCATCGCGTGGTGGCTGCTCAGGAGGGATTTCCTCAAGATCAAGGAAGACCCTGACGTCATCAAGCAGAAGAAGCTCGCCAGGAAAGTGATGACCATCACGCGCGCCATCATCATCCTCTTCCTCTGCATCGCATTGGCGTCGCCGTACATCCAGCACGAGAAGGTCATCGAAGGCGACCCGTTCGTCAAGCTCTTGCTCGACAACTCAACGAGCATGGCGCTCTTTGAGGACATCGCGCCTGCCCTCGCCGAGAAGCTCGAAAAACGCGTCACGGTCGAAAGCAAGACCGTCGCCACCGGCGAGCGCTCAGAGCTCGGCGATGCCATCCTGAACAACCTCGAGCCCGGCCAAAGCATCCTCTTGGTCACGGACGGCAACAGCAATTTCGGCTCCAACCTCGGCGATGTCGCGCTCTTCGCGACCAAGCTCAATGCGACCATCAACGTGGTGAGCTTGACGCCCAAGGAACAGGATGTCGGCGTCACCATCCTCGGACCGTCCAAGACCATGGCAGACGTCGAGAACGCGTTCACGATCGTGCTCAATCATGTCGGCAAGAAGGACCCGGTCCACGTGCTCGTCACGATGGACGGCGAGACCCTCATCGATGAGACCACGGCAGACCCGGTCAAGGAGATCACCAAGAAGCTGCCTGAGGGCTACCACCGGATGACGGTCAAGGTCGATGCCAATGATTATTTCCCTGAGAACAACGTCTTCTCCAAGACCGTCAAGGTCGTGCCGAAGCCCCGCGTCCTATTCGTCTCAGAACATGAATCGCCCTTGAAAATATTGCTCACGGAGCTGTACAAGGTCGACTCGCTCAGCACGGTTCCGGCGAACCTCAAGGACTACTACGCGATCGCCATCAATGACATGCCTGCAGACAAGCTCAATGACGCGACCGAGCGCATCTCCGAATTCGTCGCTGACGGCAACGGGATGGTCGTCCTCGGCGGCAAGAACTCCTATGACAACGGCAAGTACAAGGACTCAATCTTCGAGACGACATTGCCGACCTTTGTCTCTTCCCCAGGCAAGAAGCCGGGCGAGATCAGCGTCGTGGTCATCGTTGACATCTCCGGCAGCACCGGCATCGCCTTCGGGCGCTTCACCAGCACCGCAGACTTCGAGAAAGCAGCCGCGGTCGGCATCTACAAGGACCTGCGCCTGGACATCCGCCTCGCAGTCGTCGCGTTCAACACACAGGCATACCTCATCTCCGAGCCGAGCTATGTCTACGAGAAAGTCGGGCTCGAGGACCGCATCTCGCGATTGAAGTTCGGCGGAGGAACGCTCATCCAGGCAGGCCTGCTCAAGGCCATCTCGATGCTCGGCCAGATGGGCGGCAGCAAGAACATCATCCTGATGAGCGACGGCAAGACCCAGAGCGAAAGCGCGACCCTTGAAGCGGCAAAGCTTGCGTCCAACCAAGGGGTCAAGATATACACGGTCGGAGTCGGCCCCACCACGAACGAGAACCTGATGATGCAGGTCGCGGAGATCGGCAATGGCGCATACTTCCGCGCCACTGAGGAATCCCGGTTGAAATTCCTCTTCGGCGAAGCAGACGAGCAGGAGCAGAAAGGCGGCACGATGGGCCTGGTCGTGTTCAACCAGAACCACTTCATCACCGAAAACTTTGAGCCCAAGGCAGATGTCCACGGCTTCAACCAGGTCGTGCCCAAGAACACGGCACGGCTCCTGTTGACCACCACGACCGGCGAGCCGATCTTGTCGGTCTGGCGTCTCGGCCTAGGCAGGGTCGCAGCCTGGAGCACGGATGACGGCACCGAATGGGCCGGCGACACGCTCAACCGCATCAATAGCAAGATCTATGCGCGCATGTTCAACTGGGCGATCGGCGACCCTGACCGCAAGGCAGACGCGTACATCGATGCCCGCGATACCATCATCAACGAGCCGACCGAGGTCACCATCAAGTCTGAGACGCCGCCTGAAGCGCCAGGAGTCACGTTCTACAAGATCGATGAGGACCTGTACTCTGCCGCGATGACGCCGAACACGCTCGGCTTCCAACAGGTCTCCGGAGCAATCTTCGCATCGAATTATGCCCGCGAATACACCGGCCTCGGATTCAACCCTGAGCTTGGCAAGATCGCGCTTAGCACCGGCGGCAAGGTCTTCGAGGCAGACGATATCGACGGCATGGTGCAGCACGCGCGCGCCCACGCGCGCAGGATCGTGAACACCAAGGACAGCCTCGGCTGGCCGTTCGTGCTCGCGTCAGTCCTGATTTTCCTCGTCGAAATATTTATAAGGAGACTCGTCCGGAGGGAATGAGCATATGGCCTACATCACGCGCAACGCGAACATCGTCCTATTGTTCCTGATCTTGATCAGCGCAGGAGCCCTCGTGGCGGCAACCGTGTTCTTCCAGGAGAACTTCGACCGCATCAACACCGCCTATGCGACCAAGGTCACCCAGCTCGAACAAGTGAGCAAGGACTACACAGAGAAGCAGACCGCTCTCGAGCAGATCAAGAACGAGCTCACGCTCAAGGCAGCCCGCGAGGAAGAATTCACCGAACAATACACAACGGTGCGCGAGGAAAAGACCAAGCTCGCAGGCGAGAAGGAACAGCTGACGCAAGTCAGGCAGAGCCTCGAACAAGAGCTCGAGGAGACCGCGAGCACACTGCAGAGCACCAAGAACACGCTCGAAGCGACCAAAGGCGAGAATGTGATCCTCAAGGCAGACCTCACCAAGGCGCAGGCAGACGTCTCAGCGCTCCACGATGATGTCGAAGACCTCGAGGACACGGTCGACGCAAAGGATTCCAAGATCTCCTGCCTGCAGACCAAGCCTGACGCCGAGGAGGGCACCTGCTGATGCCCACGAAACCCATCATCGCGGCATTGCGCGAAGTGCGGAACGCGATCACCCAGATCACGCTCTTCACGAGCCTGATGGACACGCTCATCGTGTTCCTGCTCTGCACACTCGTCCTGATCCTCGTGAGCCTGCCCTGGTGGTATGGCGCGATCGTCGCAGTGCTCTACGGCGCCCTGCACACGATCCGGAGCGTCAAGCGCAACCGCAACCTCGCGTATGTCGAGGAGAAAGTGCCTGAACTCCAGGAACAGCTCACGACCGTCGCAGACAATGTCGACAAGGAGAATGCAATTGTGGAAAGCCTGCAGCAGGACGTCCTCAAGGGGATGCGCGCCATCCGGACCTCGTATTTCCTCAGTTTCGGCCGGCTGACCAGGGAGCTCATCACGCTCGCAATCGTCAGCATCCTCATCATCACCGCAGCAGCGCACCACATCCAATTCCTCGATTTCAACGACCTGCTCCGCGACCTGGGCAAGCTCGGCGAACCCACCGGCCCGTACGAGCTCTCGGGCGAAGGCCTGGAATTCATCGAGAACATCAGCGAAGACATCTACGGCAACAAGAGCATCGCCGACCTCGGCAATGACGAGATCCAGCTGCAGCTCACGCCGATGCTCAGCGACATCGACATCGGCACGACTCGACCGCCGGAAAGCAGGGAATTCACCAGCTCACTGCCTGAAGAGATCAAGGCGACCACGGACGTGAGCTTCCAGGAAAGCATCCCCAAGGGCTACCAGCGCATCGTCAAGTCATATTTCAGAGAAATCGCAAAAACATCCTAATGACAAAAGGAGGCTGAACACGATGAGATTAGAAGACACCAAGAAAACATTTGATCACATCTTGCACGAGATGGGCAAGGTGATCGTCGGCATGGACGAAGTCCTGAAGCAGATGATCGTCGCCCTGCTGACGAATTCGCACGCAGTGCTGGAAGGCTATCCAGGCCTCGCGAAGACCTTGAGCATCAAGACCATGGCGCAGCTCCTGAGCCTGAAGTTCTCGCGTATCCAGAACACCCCTGACCTGATGCCCTCAGACATCACCGGCACGTACATCATCGAGGAGACCACTGGCGGCAAGCGCACGTTCAAGTTCCAGCCCGGCCCGGTCTTCGCGAACGTCATCCTCGCGGACGAAATCAACCGTGCCACGCCCAAGACCCAATCAGCACTGCTCGAGGCGATGCAGGAAAAGCAGGTCACGGTCGGCAACAGCACGTTCAAGCTCGAGGAACCATTCTTCGTGCTCGCAACCCAGAACCCGATCGAGCAGGAAGGGACATACCCGCTGCCTGAAGCGCAGAGCGACCGTTTCCTCTTCAAGATCCGCACCGAATACCCGAAATTCGACGAGGAAGTCGAGATCGTGAACCGGTACGCGGAAGAAGAGAAGCGCGTCGTCCTGAAGCCTGCGCTGAGCAAGGACGAACTCATCTACCTCCAGAACCTCACGCGCCAAGTGCCGATCGCGGCAGACATCAAGAAATACGCCGTGAGCCTCGTGACCTCGACAAGGCAGAAGAAGGACCTCATTGAATACGGCGCATCGCCCCGAGCATCCATCGGCATCGTCCTCGCTGCCAAAGGCCGCGCATTGCTCGAAGGCCGCAAGTACGTGTCCAAGCAGGACATCAACCTGATGGCAATGCCGGTCATGAGGCACAGGATCATCCTGAGCTTCGAGGCAGAGCGCCAGAACCTGCACGAGGACGACGTCATCAAGCAATTGCTCAAGTGATATGGCGATCGATCTTGGTTTTTTGCACCAATTGGACAGGATGTCGCTGATTATCAACAAGCGGCTCACCTCGAACTACGTCGGAGAACGCCGCTCGATCGCGACAGGTAGGGGATTGGTCTTCAAGGACCACGCGATCTACGCGCCGGGCGATGATTTTCGAGCCATCGATTGGAAAGTCTTTGCGCGCCTGGACAAATTATTCGTGAAACGCTTTGAGGAAGAGCGCAACCTGACCGTGCACGTCATCATCGACTATTCGGGATCGATGGCCTTCGGCCCGAAGACCAAGAAGTTCGAATACGCAGACATGCTCGGCCTCGGGTTCTGCTATATGGCGATGAAGCACAACGAACGCTTCGTGGTGAGCACGTTCGCCGACCGGCTCGAAGTCTTCAAGCCCAAGCGCGGCAGGAGCAACCTGATGACCGTGCTCGAATACCTCAATAGCAGGAAACCCAAAGGACTCAGCAAACTCTATGAGTCGCTTGCTGCGTACAAGAAGCGCATCAACACCCGATCCTATGTCGTCATCCTCTCCGACTTCCTGTACAATCCTGACGAGATCAAGCAAGCCATCCTGCGGTACAAGGACCACACCGTGGTCCTCATCCAAGTGCTGGACAAGAACGAGTACGAGCTTGCACTGGAGGGCGATTTCAAGCTCGTGGACGTCGAGACCGAGGACACGCTCAGGACATTCATCTCGCCCTATCTCCGCAAGCAATACCTTCAGCAGCTTGCCGAGCACCAAGGGAAGATCCGGCAGGCCTGCGACGAGATCGGCGCGAAATTCTTCGTCTTCCACACCGAATACCCCATCTTCGACGCGTTCTATCAAGTGCTGAATGCCTAAAATTTATAAGGCAGGAATGCTGCGTGATCGCCTATGGGTGAAGCAACGAGTCCGGTCACCGTTGAACAGCTCGTGCAGTACGCGTTGATGCGTCCGGTCTATTGCGCTGTCCAAGGCTGCCCCACCGGCATTGCGATCGTGCCTGGGAAAAAAATGATCCTCGCGATCCAACTCGAGGATATCCTTCCCTGCATCGCGCACATCTGCTCGTGCGTGCAACCCCCTGACTCCGAGCTCAGCGATACCGTGCAGAACCCTGAAGTGGAAACACTCGCTCTTGCCGCGGCAGCAGTTGATGCGGCAATACGGAAAAAGAGGGATATCATTGTTTCAGGAAGGTATGATCACATCAGCAGAATTCTCAAGGCAGACCACATCACTGCCGGTTTTCGCGGATACCAATTCACCCTGTAGCATTCTTCAACTCCAGCCTCACCAGTTCCGCGATCTCCTGCTCAGAGATCGAGCAGCCGTTCAGCTTGACGCCCCAGAGCACTGACTCGAGGAGCTCTTTCCTCGCGTTCGGCACCTTGACGAGGAACTTGTCCAGCAGGCCTTTCTCGTACGCGATGGCCACCAGCTCTGCGGAACGGATGATCTCCACGTGCCGGGTGAATGCGCGGAATTCCTCAAGCCTGCCCGTGTCCATATGCACCTTGGTATGGAGGCGCTGCTCCATCAGGCGCTGCAATTGCTCAGGAGTCTCGATCAAGGAGCGCGTGATGCGTTCATCCATCACCACTCGATGCGTTCCTAACCCGACTGCTGCAGCAACTGATTCCATCTCACCGAGCTGTATGATCTTGATGGGCGCTTGGTGCGCCCAGAAGACCGTGTTCGCGATATCCAGGAACTGCAATGCCTTGCTCTTGAATGCAGGCTCATCGATCACGAGCAGCTTGCCTTGCTCGATGAGCCGTTCCACCTGCAATGCCTCGAACTTGAATTTCTTGGTCGCCAGAGGTCGATCGACGACCTCGCGCTTCACGCTGGAGACGATGGAGAATGTGGTCTTTGCCGGCAATGCCTCAAGAATCCACAAGAGATTGTTCGTCGTCAGGGAGATGATGGGGCCTGCATCAAAGATGAGGCTCATGCAAACCACTTCCGCGCGCGAAGCAGGCGCGCTTGCGCAGAAACGCCCAAGTGCTCTTCGTGGATGCGCGTCTTGCCGATGTAGTCCTGTAGTTCCCATTGCGAGACGCCGAGGAGCTCGGCTGTCCTTGCGAGGGAGATGCCGTGCTCGTGCATCTTGCTCGCCTTCTTGACGCGCGCCTTCTCCAAGACCTCAGTGATGTAGAGCTTGAGCTTATCATCGACCTTCTTGATCTCGTCCAGGATTGTGCGCATCTGGCCGCGATACGCATCCTCCTTGTCTGCGGCCAAGGAGTCATGCATTTGCTGCAGCAAGGCGCCCATATTCGCGTATACCACGCCTTGCTCGCGGCAACGCTGCAACACCTTGCTCAGCGCATAGACCATCACTGCGACAGAAACAGAGTCATCATCCTGGAAGATGCTCGCGTCGTGGATGACGTGATTGCTCAGCTCGCCCAGGGCCTGATAGTCCTGCGCCTCCCAGATCGTGATCGCCTGTTCCAGGACGTTCAGGATGTCTTTCCGTACGGTATCCTGCATTTGCTGAACGCGACAAAAACAGTATTTAAATCTTGTCTAGTCCTCGATAGGGACAGGGATGCCGTACCGCAAGTATTCTAAGCCGTGCTCCTTTAGTTTCCTGGGGAACTCGGCACGCGCGTATTCCGCAAGCGTGTACAGCTTGTTGCACGTCACGTCAAGATCATGCTTGAGATACGGCCGTTTCAGGACGTGCTCTTGGAACATCTGCAATGCCAAATTCCAATCACGCATGTGCGATGGTGCACCGATGAGCTCTTCTAGCCCGGCCAGGAGTGTTTCTTCCTTACGTGCCTGATTCTTCTTGCGATGCACCGCATCGTACAAGTCTTGCACCGGCAGCGTATACGTGTGCAGAAAAATCAGCTCTTTCGCCGCAGGGTCGCCGATCGCTTTCAGCAAGCGCTCCCGCCCGTCACCATCAGATTTCACCCTGATGACGCGCGAGCGTTCCATCTGTGTCTGTTGTGTCATTGTCTTCACCTCACTCCTTATCGACCGTGAATAATGTATCGTCGTGATCCACGTCGAACAGCCCCAAGCGCGCGCCGGCATCAAGCCATCCGTGCGCATAGTTCAGGGCCGCGAACGCGGTCACGACATCCCCCTTCTTCTCGAAATGCCGCGCATCCGTGAAGTACCGCTGCGCCATGTCGAGGAAATCCTCGGCAGCGGCCTTCCAGGAGATGTTCTTCTCCTGCGCGATCTTCACCTTCTTGAGCGCGCGGCCAGTCACGTCGAAATACTTCTTCAATTTCTCCGGCGTGATGATGCGGCTCATTCAGCTTTCTTGGGCTCTTCCTTCTTCTGCCTGCGCGCAGGCATCGGACGCTTGACCGTGATGGGCAAGACGTCCTTCTCGAGCTCGATCTTCGCGATCTCGATCGGATTATACCTGATCTTCTCGAGATCAGCATCCGAAAGCTTGACCAAGAATGGCGCGCCCATGGAAATCTGCAATGCCCGCGAGCCGATCATCCGAGCGACCTCGTACTTGGTATGCTTGTGCGGTTCTTCTTTTGCCATATCATTCACCTTTGGAGCTTCTTGCGCAGCTCTTTTGCCTTCTCCTGCGCGAGGTCGATGATCGCGCTGATATCTTCAATCGCCAATGGTATCTCGCCTCCCTTCTGCATCGCGCAGATCATGTTCGCGTCGTTGAACGCGATCGTGAGGCGGGCATCCAATGCTTGCTCCTCGTCCGGGAGCGGGTCGATGAGCAGCTTGTCTCCGATCTTGATCACGGTGATCGTGATCGGCGTCTGCATGAGCGGAACGTGCTTGTCGGTCTTCTTCGCATACTCGACCGTTCCGTCCTCCTTGACTTCAGGGAAGACCGCGTTCTTCAGCGCCGCGATCGCCGCCAATGCGCCTGCGTCGAACAGGTTGCCTGCGTCGTTCACGGTGACGATGTCAACCATCACGCTCCACACCTGCTCGCCTTCCTTGACGCACAGTTTGGTGAGGTCGATCGCCTTGCTCTCCCTGATGCCGCGGTCGATGACTCGCGACAATTCGATCGCCTGCTCGCCCGGCTTGCCGGTCTCGAAGAGCGGACTGCTCATCGGCGTGAGTTCTGCGTTGATCATCAGGTTGCCCTGCGTCGGCGTGTCCGGATACGGCTTCTCGAGGCTGAGCTTGACTCCTGCGATGACCTCGGTCTCGCCGATCCTGACCCGCGCGCTGCCCTCGGCAGCGTGCGACACGCCAGGCTCGATGGTGATCGTCCGGTAGTCTTCGAACTTGCGGCCATCATACCGCACGCCCTTCACGATGTACTTGAGGATATGCGCGTGTGTCATTATTTCACCTTCGGTTCTGCGAACTTGTCCTTGAGCGCCTGCTGCTGGACCTTGTAGATGTCCATCGCCTTCTTCTTGGCGAGCGTGAGGAGCTTGAGCAAGTCCTCCTTCGGCACTTCACCGTCCAGCTGGAGCAAGGAGAACTTGTCCAGGGTCGGGATGTACGCGATCGGGATGTCGGAGATGCCGACATCACAGTCCTCATACCCGTCGATGTCTGCCATGATCTTGCCATTATAGTGGCCCATGGACAATGAGGTGACCATATCCTTCATCATCAATCCCGCGTCCGCCAATGCCATCGCCGCTGCCGTGATGCCTGCGCATCGCGTGCCTGCATCGGTCTCCGGAAGCTCGACAAAGACGTCCACGACTGATTTCGGGTATTCCTTGAGGTCGAGCACGGGCAGCAATGCCTTGCTCATCAGCATGCTGATCTCCTGGCTGCGCCTGCTCGTCCCTGGCCTGACGCGTTCGCCGTGGCCGGAGAACGGCATCATGTTGTACCTGCATCGCAAGATGCCTGTTTCCGGGTTCTGCATGAACTTCGGGTGCAAATCCCGGGGGCCGTACACTGCCGCATACGCGACCGTGTGTCCGATGCGGAACATCGCGCTGCCATCGGCGCGCGGGATGACTCCGACCTTTGCTTCCATCTTGCGCAAATCCTCCCATCCGCGGCCATCGTGGCGCTTGGGATATTCCTGTTTGACTGCTTTTGCTGCCATTTTATTCACCTTGACTGCGCGGAGGCGCCCTGCGGCCGCCATGGCGCATATGGCCATACGGCGGTCGACGCTCGCGGTGTTCATGTTGTTCCTCTGCAGGGGCCTCGTGAGCGATCTCTGCGCCCTCGGGCGCTGCGGAAACGGTCGGGATCTCGACCGGCTTGCCGGTGATCTCCTCGAGGAATGCCTTGATGCGCTCGGTCAGGCCGGGCAAATGCGCTTCCTCTTCGACCTTCTTGATCGCGTTGACTGCCTGGATCTCCTGTTCTGGCGACGGGCCTTCGACCCAAATCCAGCCGTTCTGGCCGACGGAGATGGTGCAGCCCGTGGCGTTCTTGATCATCAAGACCATGCTGCCTTCCTTGCCGATGATGCGCGGCACCTTGTGCGGGTTGACCTCGACCAAGCGGCCATCCTTCAGCTTCTTCAGGCCTGGGCCCTTCATCGTGACGTCGATGAGCTTCTGGCTGGTCACGGTGATGACCTTGCACAGGACAAATTCGCCCAGCGCGTAATACTGCGTCAGGTCTGCGGAGCGCGGAATGAATTCCATGGTCGCATCCTTCAGGCCGAGGACTGCGCTGTAGGGGCTGCGCGTCTCGATGCGCCAACCCGTCATCAGCACGTCGATGATCTTGCCGATGAGCTTGTCGTTCAGCTTCGGGATGTATGCGCCGGTGAGCGGGATGAGCTTGATGACCTTGCCTTCAAGGGCGATCATTCCGAGCCTGCCTGCGTGGATCTTGGCGCCTTCACGATACAGGCCCTTGCTCGGCAGGAAGCCCATACCTTCGGCGATGACCTCTCCGGGAACGACGATGTCGCGTTCCTTCACATGTATCGTATCTGCACTCATTGGTTTCACCTTCTCAGTTGACTTTGATTACTTTTGCTATGACTTCGCCGTGCGTGACGGCGTTGAGCTTGTCGTACAGCTCCTGTTCCAGGCCGCCCGGGATCTCCAGGGTGCCTTTCCACGAGCCGTCGCTCTGCCACGCCTCGTTGAGGATCTTGCCGAACTGCTTGACCACGTTGTATGCCTTTGACGCGTACTGCGCGGGAATGGTCAGCTCGATGTCCTTGATCTCGAACGTGATGGGCAGGATCGGCCTCAATGCCTTGAGGATGTCCTGCACCTGCCCTTCGGCCGGCTTGAACTCGTCGACCCTGACCTTGGCCTCTTCCATCGCGGCCTCGACGCGCTGCGCCGGATGCGGCGCGTGCGTCCTCGGATCGACGCCGTTGCGGCGGATGAACTCGACGATCTGGCGCCGCTTCTGTTCCCGCAATTGGCTGCGGTATTCCGCGGTCACCTGGATGTCGCCATCCTTGACGATCTTCTTCGCGACCTCGAGCGCGTCCGTGGTGCCGAACAATGCCTGCATCCGCTGCTCGGATGCCAGCATCCCCTTCTTGGCATCGCTGAAGATCTTCGGGATCTTCAGCGCCTCGCGGATGTCTGCCTTGCCGTGGCGGGCTGCGATCGCCTTTTCAGGATCGATGACGATCTCGAACACATCAGTGCCCTTTTTCAGCCGGGCCCGGTTCATATGCTCTTCGGTCATGTGACTTACTTCTTCTTGACGTCCTTCAGCACCCGGTCCAGGTTCGCCCGAGGCACTTCGCGGAGGACCTTCTCGTCGGTCTTGATATAGGCTGCCGCGATGCGCTCCACAGAGAAGTTCTTGTCCAAGATCTGGTTCAGGGCGCGGAGCGCGAGCTTGAGGCCTTCCTCGATAGTCAACGAGTCCTTGTACTCGTTGTTGAGGATCTCCTCGATCTCTGGCTCTCCTTCGCCGATGACCGTCGCCTTGAACTGGAAGAAGATTCCTGTCGGATCGGTCTCGTATACCTTGGGGCCGTCATGGTCGATTCCTGCGACGATGACGCTCACGCCGAACGGCCTGAGGCCGCCGGACTGGGTGCAGACTTGCTTCAATGCGCACATATCCTTGACGATCGTGATGGTGTCGACGGGCGTGTCATAGGTCACGGCGTGCTGTTGCGCTTTGACCTGCGCGCGTTCGATCAGGACCCGGGCATCTGAGATGATGCCGGATGCCGTGGCTGCGATGTGGTCGTCGATCTTGAAGATCTTCTCGACCGACTCAGGGATCACGAGCTTGTCCACGATGCGCTTGTCTGCCACGAGGAGGACGCCGTCAGTGCAGACCATGCCGATGGCCGTGCTTCCCTGCCGGACGGTCTTCTTGGCGTACTCCACTTGGAGCAGCCTGCCGTCAGGACTGAACATCGTGATCGCGCGGTCATAGCCCATCAATTGATGGGGCATGGGTTGCGCGCTTGCTTCTTCATCTCCTTTTCGTACCATTACATATCACCCTGCTATGCGTGTTGACGTGTCGGAAACACTGTGTTTCCGAGCACGCTCAAGAACCGCTCCGGCGGTTCTTGATGCTTTCTTCAGTGAGCCTGAGACGCTGATGCTCCGTACGATGGCAGGAGTCGCGTCGATCTCCTGGACGGTCGTGAGACCTGCCTTGAGGGCATCGACGCCACGATGGCTGACGCGGATGATGCCGCGCTGCGATTGCGGGTCATATTTTTCGCCCAGCAACAATATCCCTGCGTGGGCAGCACCGTGTGTGCCGTTATAGGAGAGCATTCCTTGCCATATCGCCTTGGAAACGCTCGTAAACGACTTTATTTTGCTTTTGGAGAGTATTTCGAACACCAAATAGCGCTTTTTCTCCCGAAGAGCCGGCAGAATGGGCTTAAGCTTGGCCATACGTCGTATTCACCTGATAACACCGTTCATTGGTGAGAAACAATCAAATATCGTCTTTGCGTCCCTTTTCTCACTCACGGTTTTGCAAGGAGGAAGATGTTTATATAGATTACGGTCAATCGTTTCTCGTCTGTTATCCACTGGTAAGTAGTAAAATTTATATACTCTTGCGGCTTTCCTCAAGGCATGGACTATCGCATCATGCTTGTCGAGGATATGAAAGACGTCCAGGACGCTCTTGCCCGTTTCATGCGCGTTCTTGACAAACGCGTCGTCGTGACTTGCTATGACAATGGCCTCAGGGCATTGAGCGCGTTGCAGCAGCTGAAACCCGAAGAGCACCCCCACTTGGTGCTGACTGATACAGAGATGCCGCAGATGGGTGGCCTGCAACTCGTCGAGAAAATCAAGGAGCTTTATCCATCGGTGCCCGTGGTTCGTATGTCCGGGAATCCCGCAACCAAGCCGGATCTGGACAAGCCCATCGAACTCCCCACACTGGCAGACCTCTTGAAAAAGTATGAACCGCAGACAAAGTAATTCTCCATAACCTTTTTAACCTCATTGTCGATTTTTGCGTTCATTGGGTCCTTAGCTCAGCCTGGTAGAGCATTCGGCTCTTAACCGAATGGTCAAGGGTTCAAATCCCTTAGGACCCGTAGAGCCTAAGGTTTGTCGATCGCAGTTGACGTTATCTGAGAGCCCGTTCTTAGTCGACTGTGACAAAAAAATCATAACATTAATATAGCAGTTGTTCCTACCAAGTAGTTATGAATCTACAACTCGATACGGTTATCGACGGGAAAGTGAAGCCGCTTGTGGCGGGCGT
>Ga0247727_10000219_pt1 | contig 134853 bp, 114 predicted proteins | sample WisWelCaveWW1625_FD_202498 | JGI IMG/M metagenome (GOLD analysis project Ga0247727, IMG submission 202498) | Biofilm microbial communities from Wishing Well Cave, Virginia, United States - WW16-25 | ecosystem: Environmental > Aquatic > Deep subsurface > Groundwater > Cave microbial mat... | reverse complement strand
ATGGTTTTTCATTTCTGCTTCCACGTCATCAAGTTCGAGGTGATAGTAGTGGATGTTTCCTTTGATCTGTGATTCGCTCATTTTTTTAACGGGATTAATTTTTTGAGTTCGTCTCTTTTTTCTTTTCGCAGGTTGATGAGCAGATCGTGGAGCTGGTGGTTGCGGAGGCTGAGTGCATTGGCGCGTTTGTAAATGCGTTTCAACTCTTCGGTGTTTTCGATCAGTTCTTTGTCTGCGAGTTCGTAGTGTGCGTTGATGAGTGAGAGGCGGTCGGTGTCGGTCATGATTTAATCCTGGATAAACATTTTGTCTTTTAGCAACTCAGTCATTCTTCTGTTCATGGCTGCTTCGCTCGCAAAATCTTTTTCGAACGTGTGCCAAGCATCTGGCTTCTCCGGTGTTTTGTGTTTGATGAAAAAACTTTTCTCCGGACCAGTCATGGCCGATCTGACTTCGCTGCGAAGAATGGTGAAGCCTGCTGCGCAGACCTTTATTTGATCTTTTGCGTTCATGATCAACAATGTTTTCCTTCCCACATCGGAGTAATGACTTCACACGTTCCATCGGGTTCTAACGTGGTTCCCTGAATGGGCTTGTTTCTGTAAGCTTCGGATGCTATTCGGGTAAGATATTTGCGAATGAAATTGGCATCACCACTGATGGCTATGTACACCTGGCATGGTTTGCCTTCATGATCTTTTGCGAAATCTATTTTCATGATGGAACCTCCTCTTCATTCTTTGGTGCTTCAATTAAAATTTCAGGTTCATCAGATTGATGGGTTAGAAAATCATCGAAGTTCTTTGCCATCTGTTCAGTAATGACTTGAATAAATTCTTCGGTGTTATTTTCTTTCAGATAAATCCAATCGTAGTTTTCGTATTCGCTTTTGTGCTTTTTGTATAGCAAGTGAAGTGAACATTTGATTCTTGTTCCTTCACCATCCATCTCTATATCAAGTTTGAAACGTGGATTGCCGTACTGATTGGCGATTATTCTTATTTGATCATACAGGGCGGACAGACTGATTTGAGTTCCGAGTGTGGTTTCGATCTTTCCCGGGTTGTTTACATCGCTCGGTTCTTCGTATAATTCTTTGAGGAAAATGTAACCCGGATTGTTGATACTCTTTAATTCACCGATCATATTGAACAGCCTGCCAACGATGGCATTCAGTTTTCTTTGTTCGTTCTTGTTCATTGTTATTGATTTTGTGGTTAGAAAAAATTGCTGTCTTTCCATGCTGCCAGCCTTTGGTTGCGATTCCTTATGAACGCCACTTGAATGTTTGCCCATTCAAATGATCGGGTAGCTCGGTTTATGCATCGGGGAGTTTCTATACAGTTCCTGCGTGAACCAACTTTCCTTTCAGCATCGCAGCCCTTCATACTGCCCGGCAAGGCAGTTCCCTTTCCGCTACCAGTTCGCGCAGCGCTATTCTTCGCCTTCGCTGTCGGTTGGGCCGTTGGGTAATGGTTGTGTGTTGTTTTTCATGATTGAAGTTTTTTGGAGTTAGTGAAAAATTGTATGGAGTTGATCCATCCGTTCCAGCGGATGGCGATGGTGATTTTTTTGCGCAGGTGGAGAAACCGGAAATGGCAGGGGAAATGGATGGTTACATGGGCAAATGCACCGGATGATTTTTTTACGTACAGGTTGCCGCCCCTGGCGATGTGGATGTTTGAGAGTTGTTGATTCATGGTTTTGGTTTTGTTGATGAAAAAAACCGCGGCCACAGGATTTGAACCTGTGTTGAAGATCGAGAGCACCCAAACCCCACGCGAGGGTTTTTATTTTCTTCTCTCTTTCGTCTTAGAAGTGGCTATGCTTTCCGGCCAGTCACTTCTTCCTGACGGCTACTGCAGAGGATTGAAACTGTGCAGCACCACCGCGGTTAAATATTTTTCAATGAACTTTTTGTAGCAGGGAGGTGATTCGAACACCTGATCTTTTGCTTATGAGGCAAATGAGATAGGCCGCTTCTCTACCCTGCAATGTTTTATTCTGTTGAGATGATGTTGATCAAATCGGTTTCGTGTTGCTGCAATAAATCTTTGTTGAGTTTTTGGAGATCGAGTGTGATGTCAACGGCACTTACCTGCGAGTGGTCGGATACGTTTGCCTTGATGGCGATGCGCACGAGTGCAAGCAGGTTCTGGAGCCCTTCGGTGGTTTGGAGGGAGGTAAGTTTTGTTTCGTTGTTTACGGGATCAATGGTCAGTGTTTTTTATAATGAATGATTAAGAGTATCTGCCGGAAATATTATGCAGGCACGGAGCTTTTCTTTCTGGCCGGTTGCCACTCGAAAATTTCGGACAGCTCCACGCGCAGCCATTCTGCGATCTTTATGGCTTCGAAAAGGGTGATGTCGATTTCGTTCTGCCGGATGGATGACCATCTTTTATATGTCATGGTGGTTTGCGGAGTGCTGAATTTTTCTAATTGCGATTCTTCGAGAATCACTCTTTTCATCCCGCGCTCTTCAAGGATTTTTTCGATTCTGTTTTTTAGTAGTTTGGTCATTTTCAAATGTGTTTTGCGTTTGTTTAAATTCACTTTGCCATTTACAAAAGGCTGTTTGATTGCACGAAAGTAAAGTTTGAAGTTTATTATTCATAAATTCGCATCTTTATTTATCAACAACAAACTGTTGATTATAAAGAATAAGGGTATGAAAAGTCAATCAGATAGTGTATATGCGCGCTGACCTTTGCAAGTGAATGGAGAGGAAGATTCACATAGGAAAAGTGGTGAAGCGGATTGCTGATGAACGCGGCATGAAGTACACGGAGCTTGCAAAGCGGATGAACACAAGCCCGCAGAATGTACAGGGCATGTTCAGCCGCGCAACGCTGCAAACGGAAACGCTTGTTCAGCTAAGCGAAGTTTTGAATCATGATTTTTTTGAGCACTACCGGAAGAAAATTATTTCGGTGGTTAACGAACCGAAAGAGCAATACGGCAAGAACAAGGAGGACGTAGAGATCACGTTGAACATCCGCATCAATCCGTATAAGCACGAATCTTTGTTGCGCCAACTGCTCGGTGAGCAAAGCGCGAACTTGATTTTGGAGCATAGCTGAGGTGGTTTTTTCTCTCCTGAGAAGAACAATTTGTCCCGAGACAGAAGTGGGACAAGAAACACGCAAAAAGATGTTGAATTATTTGTTGTTTACTATGCTGGATTATGAGGAAGAAGGTGGGAATTAGTCCAGTCCTGGGCACAAAAAAAGAGAAACCATTTGCAGGCTTCTCTTTTTTTTAATTGCCATGATGATTGATTACTCGAAAGATTCGATTATTTCTACCCAGAATCCAGCGTCATCCTCTGAACTGAGATTGATAATTGTAATTTGATATTTCTTGCCTTTATAATCCCAATACCAAACCATTTCTGGCTATTCCATTTCGTCTACAAACGAATCCGTCATGGCACCAAATCTGGAATTAAAATAATTTTTGAATGCGTCAATATAAACCGCGGTTGATGAATGATAATCGAGAAACAAATCAATATCAATGTTTGTCAATATGTTACCTTCAAAATTATAGGTGATATCACCCCACTCAGTATCATTAAAATCAAATGAATAAGTAAGAGACGAAGTATCCTCACTGTACGGAGTACCTTCAATGGCTTTTACTTTTTCAAAGGGCATGCCTAGCTCAATTCCCCGAATTACACCGTTATCAACCTTTGTTATTTTGCGCACGTTTGCATTGGCTTCACCAAGACTTACTTGTGCATCAGAAGTGGAATATCCAAGTGCAAGAAAGAGAACGATGATGAACGCATTGATTTGAAACTTGAATAGGTTTTTCATATTTTAATTTAAGTTTTAATTATTTGGTTTTGCAAATAAAAGAATAATAAATGTGCCAAACTTTATTTCTGTCAAGCCTAATGTTGAAAACACCAACTCACCAAATTGTATGGGCAATTAATAATCCCAAATCGCTCTTCTTTTTTTTCGAAAAACATTTCGAACTCTGATTAAAAAGGCGAGAGCGAGGTAGATGAGAACCGGAGAACCAAACGCCAGAAAACTTGAATAGATGAAAAACATTCTGATGGTGGCTGACGGAATTCCGAGTTTCTCCCCCAGATAGGTGCACACCCCAAAAAAGCGCAATTCGATAAACGTTGTAAATCTTTTCACGAATCCAAATTAGAAATTTTTCTGAATTCAGACATTAACGCCTTCTTTCCTCAGTATTGCATTTCCGACTCCACAGTTCAAACAGGTTTTATGATCGCAGTGTTCGTTCTTCAATTGAAGCAAAGATTGAGACTCAAAAGCATTTTGAGTTCGGACTCCGAGTTTCCCCCAATTCTTTACAATGGTATTTTTTTCGGCAGGAAGTTTTTCAAGAAAAGTCAGCGCTTTGTCTTTAATTGTTTTATTGTCCGTGTATTTTCCATAAGCAAACAGGAATGGTATCACCACATTAATCAGCAGAATATTCACTCCCTGTACACCAAGGTTTTTTGTGCGTTTCTCCGATTCTTTGTCAAAGCGATAGTGATTAATCCAGTATGATGATGTTTTGCAGACAAACATTTTTTGAAGCTCTGAAATTTTCTTTTCTTCCAGAATTCTTGAAAATAAATGGGATGATTGATGGATGAGATCAGCGAATTGTGAAATTCTTACACCCGGAAAATTCTGTGGATGAAGCCGGAGATATTTCCAGAGTTTGGTTTCAATGGATTTTAATTTGTATTTCTTCTGCAGAAATTGATATTCCTTTTTCAATTCCTCAGGGTACTGATCCTGAAATTCCTTGTCCAACATTCCCGCTTGTCCGAATAGCAACGCTTCTACCTGATGAGGATTGCTTTTGTGTTTTGCAAGAATTTGAAGCGGCAATGATTTTGCCAGCATTTCAAATGCAGTTGCATTGACTTTGAAACCAAAATAGCGCGCAAGAATCTGGTAAAAAGTCTCTTCCCAATTGTTTTTGTTTTGACGAAGCAACTGATAAATGTCCCCGACTTTCTTTTCCAATCGCTCAATCAACATTCGGTTCATCCATTGCTTAATGATGAAATCATCAACCTCATGAATCAGCTTTTCACATGGAATCCATGATCTGTTTTCAATCATCGAAGTATAACGTTGATAAATTTTCAACGGAATCTTGCCATTTAATTCCAGGGTGGTGACTTCGTCACCCGAAGTTGTTCGTGCATCTTTATCTGCATTAAAAACAACATGAAGAATAACATTGGAATAAGCCTTATCGAGATGATGTTTATGCTGTGCCCATTCGGATGCGTTGACATGAATTTCGACATTCCCCGCCCAAATTGTTTTCCCGATTTTGATTTTTGCCTGAAGAAAATCAGGACCGGAATCAGAATTGTGTTGTCCGTTGTTGAAAATCTGAATCGCTTCACCTGAAGTGGTTTCCAATTCTTTTACATTGAAAAGTTTATGCTTCCAGCAATAATGAAGAAAATCTTCACGCATACCCGTTCAGATTTTATCAAAAGCCTGATTGATATCTTCCATCAATAATTCAGGATCTTCAAGTCCGATATAGAATCGAAGGAGATTGAAAGGAAGAGTAGTATTGGGAAGCGCACAAACCGGAAGTGCCAGCGATTCATGACCGCCCCATGAAACCGCGAACAAGAATCTTTTCAGACTGTTGGCGAACAACTCAACTTCACTTATGTCTTTTGCTTTGATGAGCAACGAAAACATTCCGCCACCGTTTGTCATTTGTTTTTTCGCGAGATTATATTGAGGATGTGATTTAGAAAAAGGATAAATCACTCGTTCAACTTTCGAATGCGATTCTAACCAATTCACAATCTTCACCGCAGATTGAGAACTTCTTTCAATCCGCAATGGCAGCGTTCTCAAACTGCGGATAATCAGCCATGCATCATTGGGTGAAATGATCCCACCAAATGTCATGAACTCGTTGGAGAAAATTTGCTGCACAATTTCTTTTCGTGCGCAAAGAACCCCCGCAACCATATCGCTGTGACCTCCGAGGTATTTACTTGCTGAATGAACCACGATGTCAATTCCAAGATTGATGGGTGATTGAAGAAGCGGAGAACAATAACTGTTATCGCAAATTGTTGTAATGCTATTTTTTTTCGCCAACGCTGAAACTGCCTTCAAATCCTGCAGCTCAAGCGTGATGGAGTTGGGAGATTCCAGATAAATCAACGCGGTATTTTTTTGGATTGACTTTTCAAAATTTTCAATTTCTGTTCCATCAATAAAACTGCTTTCAACCCCAAACCTTTTCAAAACCTCACCGATCAGTTTATTTGTCCAGCTATATGGCTTCTCAATACAAATGATATGATCACCTGCTTTTACATTTGAAATAACAGCTGCAGAAATGGCCGCTACACCACTGCCAAAAACCAAAGCGTCTTCTGAATTTTCTAACGCTGCAATTTTTTTTCGGAGAATAGTCACAGTCGGATTGGCTCCACGCGTGTAAAGCGGAAAATCAATCTCGCTTAAAAAACTTTCGCGCATTGTTTTCACATTAGGAAAACAGAAATTGCTCGATTGAATAATAGGTGGAGCTACTGCGTAGAAATATTTTTCACGCTCTTCGCCCAGGTGATTGAGTATAAATGACAGATCCATATTTGTTTTCAAATGGCTGAAAATAAAAAACTCCGTCTGCCTGAAGCAAACGGAGTTTTCATGTAAGCGTTTATGATTTATTCTTCGGTATCAATAATGGTTTTGTCGTTAACAGGCACTGCATCTTCCTTTGGAGCTGCGATTACTTTACCCTTGATATAAACCAGTTTTTGATATTCGACACCGTCATATTTATATGTAACAGTAACCACTTTATTAAAAACTCCCGGACGATTCGCGGTATTGTATTGTACTTTAATCGAACCGGTATTACTCGCCATCACCGGCTCTTTGGTATAAAAAGGAGTTGTACATCCGCAGGAGGCTTTTGCATTAGTCACTTCAATTGGTTTATTGCCGGTGTTGGTGAAGATGAAATCAAATTCAATTTTCGGTCCTTCGTTGATATCACCAAAGTCATGTGTCTCCTCAACGAACTTGATTTTTTGTTCTTCCGCAATGGTATTGGGTGCGGCAGGAACATTGTCGGTTACTTTGTTTTGTGCATTTGCAAAAGCAACAATTGCAACGAATGTCAGAATAGTGAAAAGCTTCTTCATAAAATTCAATGTTTATGGTTTTAAAATTTGTGTAAAGATAACTGAAATGAAATTCCTGATAGAGGTAAAAATCCGTTCAGCTTTTCAATCATTGTGCCAATGGAAGTTAAGGTTTTTTGCGAACCGCCACCCTTTCAAATTTATATCTTTGACCAACAAGCGAGCAGAGTATGATCGAACAGAAGAATAAAAAATCGGCAGCCAACGAAATCAATTTCGAAGACTTCAAATCTGAAGTGCTGAATGATTATCGCATTGCCTGTGAAAGCCGCGAGGTGAGCCTGATCGGCAGGAGAGAAGTGCATTCAGGCAAAGCCAAATTCGGAATTTTTGGTGATGGTAAGGAAGTGGCGCAAGTTGCCATGGCTAAATTTTTTCTGGAAGGCGATTGGCGGTCGGGTTATTACCGCGACCAGACTTTTATGATGGCTGCCGGGCTTTGTTCCATCGAACAATATTTCGCACAATTATATGCCGACACAGAGCCCGGACACGATCCGTTTTCTGCAGGGCGACAAATGAACGCTCATTTTGCAACTCCAACAACTGATGAAAATGGTGATTGGCTGGAACTGAAAAATCTGAAAAATATTTCGGCAGATACTTCGCCCACTGCTGGGCAGATGTCACGTGCAGTTGGACTTGCACTCGCTTCTAAAATTTTCCGCGAGAAAAAAAATAATCTGAACAACACTTCTTTTTCTGATAACGGAAACGAAGTTGTTTTCTGCACCATCGGTGATGCATCCACATCAGAAGGAGTTTTCTGGGAAGCACTGAATGCCGCAGGTGTACAACGAATTCCCATGGCAATTTTTGTTTGGGATGATGGCTACGGAATTTCTGTTCCAAAAAAATATCAGACAACCAAAGAGAATATTTCAGAAATCATCAAAGGATTTAAAACCGATAAAGACGGAAACGGAATTGATATTTACACAGTCAAAGCATGGGATTATCCTGCATTGGTTCAAACTTTTCAAAAAGGAATTTCCAAAACCCGCGAAACACATATTCCCTGTTTGTTTCATGTTCAGGAAGTAACGCAACCTCAGGGACATTCCACTTCCGGTTCACATGAGCGATACAAATCCAAAGAACGGATGGCTTGGGAAATTGAAATGGATTGCAACAAAAAGATGCGCGAGTGGATTCTGGAAAATAACATTGCAGTTAATCAGGAATTGGAGGAAATTGAAAAACTGGCGAAAACTAATTCAGCTGAAGGAAAGAAAGACGCCTGGACGCATTATATCACTCCGATAAAAAATGAAATTGTTGAAGTAACAGAGTTGATTGATCAGCTATCTACTCAAAGTTCAATAGCTGATCAATTGCAGAATGAAAAAAAACAACTCAGTTCAATTACTGAACCCATGAGGCGCGATATTTTCCGCATCGCGAAAAATGTTTTGCGCCTGACTGCTCATGAAGAATTACCCGCGACAGAGGATTTAAAACAATGGCTCGATCGTGCCTCCGCAAAAACTTCAGATCGTTACAACTCGCATCTTCACAGCGAATCAAAACATGCTGCATTGAATGTAACTGAAGTCAAACCGCAGTTTTCCGAAAATTCAAAAACGTTGAACGGTTTCGAAATCCTCAACGCCTGCTTTGATCTCAACCTTAAGAAATATCCGGAGCTTTTTGCATTTGGCGAAGATCTCGGAAAAATCGGTGACGTCAACCAGGGCTTTGCAGGTTTGCAGGATAAATACGGGGAGAATCGCGTGTTCGACACCGGCATCCGCGAAAACACCATCATCGGTCAGGGCATCGGAATGGCGATGCGCGGCTTGCGACCGATTGCTGAAATACAATATCTCGATTATCTCATTTTCGGTATTCAACCGCTCACCGATGATCTCGCCACACTTCAATATCGCACCAAAGGAATTCAGAAAGCGCCTGTGATCATCCGCACCCGCGGTCACAGGCTCGAGGGCATCTGGCATACCGGCTCACCCATGGGAATGATCCTTGGCTCCATGCGCGGAATTCATATTCTGGTGCCGCGCAACATGGTGCAGGCGGCAGGATTTTACAACACCATGCTGCAATCCGATGAACCCGCGTTGGTCATCGAATGTCTGAACGGTTACCGCCTCAAAGAAAAATTGCCCGATAATCTTGGTGAGTTTACCCTGCCCCTCGGTGTGCCCGAAACAATTATCGAAGGCACCGATGTTACCATTGTTTCTTACGGCTCCACTTTGCGTATTGCGCAGGATGCCATTGCAAGACTCAACGAATCAGGAATTTCCGTGGAGTTAATTGATGTGCAATCACTCCTGCCTTTTGATATTCATCATCATATTGAAACCTCGGTTCAAAAAACCAACCGCGTTATTTTTCTCGATGAAGATGTGCCCGGTGGCGCTTCCGCTTTCATGATGCAGCAGGTTTTGGAACATCAAAACATCTGGCAATATCTCGATGCACCTCCCAAAACCGTTTCTGCCAAACCCCACCGCACAGCTTACGGCTCCGATGCCGACTATTTCTGCAAACCCAATGCAGATGAAATTTTCGAAGCCGTTTACGATCTCATGCACGAAACCGACCCGCAGGAATTTCCGAAGTTTTATTGATACTAATCGAGAAAAATGAAAAACAAAATCAAAGCGCTTCAGGAAAAAATTGCACAGGCTCAGAAAGGGGGAGGAGACCAACGCATTGAAGCGCAGCACGCCAAGGGCAAACTGACCGCGCGCGAGCGTATTCATTTTCTGGTGGATGAAGGTTCTTTTGAAGAAGTGGGCATGTTGGTTCAGCACCGCTCCACAGAATTTGGTTTGGAGAACGAAAAATATTTAGGCGATGGCGTGGTAACGGGTTACGGAAAAGTGAACGGAAGGCTGGTTTATATTTTCTCTCAGGATTTCACCGTCTTTGGCGGATCGCTTTCTGAAGCACATGCAGAAAAAATTTGCCGCATCATGGATCTCGCCATGCAAAACGGTGCGCCCGTGATCGGTTTAAATGATTCAGGTGGCGCGCGCATTCAGGAAGGTGTGGTGTCGCTGGGTGGCTATGCTGATATTTTTTACCGCAACACATTGGCTTCGGGTGTTATCCCTCAGATTTCTGCCATCATGGGTCCGTGCGCGGGCGGTGCGGTTTATTCTCCCGCCATTACGGATTTTATTCTGATGGTCGAAAACACTTCTTATATGTTCGTGACCGGTCCTAACGTAGTGAAAACCGTGACGCATGAAGAAGTGACTTCAGAAGAACTCGGAGGCGCGATGACACATGCATCAAAATCCGGTGTCACCCATTTTGCATGCGCCAACGAAATTGATTGCATCACGAAAATCAAACAACTGCTCAGCTATGTTCCGCAGAATTGCGTGGATACGACACCACTTTTTGAATATGATAAAACTGCCAACGAAAAGCGTACAGAGCTGAACAATATCATTCCTGAAAATTCCAATGCGCCTTATGATATGCACGAAGTCATTCATGGAATGATTGACAAGGATTCTTTTTTTGAAGTGCATCAAAATTTTGCGGAGAACATTATTGTTGGTTTTGCGAGAATGGCGGGCAGAAGTATTGGTGTGGTGGCGAATCAACCGGCACATTTGGCTGGCGTACTCGACATTCATTCCTCGCAAAAAGCTGCGCGCTTTGTTCGCTTCTGCGATGCGTTTAATATTCCGTTGCTCACGGTGGTGGATGTTCCGGGTTTTCTGCCCGGCACTGATCAGGAATGGAATGCGATCATCAGCAACGGAGCGAAGTTGTTGTATGCTTTCTGCGAAGCCACTGTTCCGAAAGTCACGGTGATCACGCGCAAAGCTTATGGCGGTGCGTATGATGTGATGAATTCAAAACATATTGGCGCGGATATGAATTATGCGTGGCCCTCGGCAGAAATTGCGGTGATGGGTTCCAAGGGGGCGGCAGAAATTATTTTCAAAAAAGAAATTTCAGCAGCCAAAGACCCGGAGAAAAAACTGCAGGAGAAAGTGGATGAATACACAGAAAAGTTTGCGAATCCTTATCTCGCTGCTGAACGCGGATATATTGATGAAGTGATTTTACCCGAAGACACGCGCTCCAAACTGATCAAAACATTTTCCATGCTGGAAAATAAAGTGGCAAAATTGCCTAGGAAGAAACATGGAAATATTCCTCTTTAAATTTTCTCAGATATTATTGCAACAACTTTTATCATGGCAAATAAAAAATCAACACCGGCAAAATCGAAATCAATTCTGAATTCCAAGTCAGAAGAGTTTCTGAAAAAATATCTGAACAATGCTTCTCCCACAGGTTACGAAGTGGAGGGACAGAAAATATGGTTGAATTATATCAAGCCTTATATCCATGATTACAAGGTTGACAACTACGGAACCGTTGTAGGAATTGTAAATCCTGAGGCGAAATACAAAGTGGTGATTGAAGCGCATGCGGATGAAATCAGTTGGTTCGTGAATTTTATCAGCGAACACGGATTGATCTATGTAAGACGGAACGGTGGAAGCGATCACATGATTGCTCCTTCCAAGCGCGTGAACATTCACACGAAAAAAGGAATTATCAAAGGTGTTTTCGGATGGCCGGCCATTCATCTCCGCGAACCGGGTAAGGAAGAAACGCCTTCGATGAAAAATATTTTTATTGATGTAGGCGCGAAAAACAAAAAGGAAGTCGGCAAACTGGGAATTGATGTGGGCTGTGTGATTACTTATGAAGATGAGTTTATTGTGTTGAACGAAAATTATTATGTGGGTCGTGCGCTCGATAACCGCATCGGTGGATTTATGATTGCGGAAGTAGCGCGCATACTTTTTGAAAACAAAAAGAAACTTCCGTTCGGTTTATATGTGGTGAACGCGGTGCAGGAAGAAGTTGGTTTGCGCGGAGCGCAAATGATTGCGGAATCCATCAGACCTGATGTGGCGATTGTTACCGATGTTTCTCACGATACTTCAACTCCCGGAATCAATAAACATCTGGAAGGAGATTATAAATTGGGCGAAGGTCCGATTGTAACTTACGCTCCGGCAGTTCACAATAAGTTGCTGAACATGATTATCGAAACTGCAGAGAAGAAAAAAATCAAACTGCAGAAAGAAGCAGCCTCACGCGGAACAGGAACTGATACGGATGCATTTTCCATTTCTTCCGGTGGAATTCCATCCGCGCTGATTGCACTTCCGATGCGTTACATGCACACAACAGTTGAAATGGTTCATAAAGGAGACGTAGAAAATGTGATCAAACTGATTTATGAAACGCTGCTGCAATTGAAGCCGAATTTCAACTTCAAATATCTCTGATCAGTTCAGCAAAGACATCACGTCTTTAATGCCGCTTTGTTTTCGATGCCGCGCAGGTGGCACATAATCGAAATTGATGGTTGGCAATATTTTCTCAACGATTTTTTTTGCGACCATTTCATTTCCTTCAGCATTCAGGTGACAATAATCCGTGAACACTTCGGGGTGATCTGTAAGAATGTCCGTCAATGAAGAAGTGAAAGTGAAACGCTGAGCGTCCATATCCATGATCGTATAGAGATCATTCAGAACAGGCTTGTCAAAAACAAAATGATTGTTTCCTGCTTTGTAATCCCGCAGCGGTTGAAGAAAATGGAAATAGTCAATGCCTTTTGAATTGCTGAAATCAAAAATGTCATCAGCCACATTCCAGTAAGAATCACTTACACTTTGCAATTCTGAGTCAGGAATTTGTTCCCAATCAAAATGATTGAATTTGGTTTTGTTTGAAATACCATTAACCGCGCGTGAAATATTCCTGAACAATCCGGTGAAGCGCGAAAGGAACTTCTTATTCTGCTTTTGATTTTCAATCACCTTAAAATCTTTCCATTGATGCGGAAACATTTTCCATTCCTTTTCAAACGGGCGGTTGAGATAGTATGAGTACAGGTCATTAAACCCATCCAGAGAAATGATCATATCCGGCTTGTAGTACTGCAAGATCATTTGAATAAAAATGAATTCCTGTTCAAGAACGAAAGCACTCATTCCTGCATTAATCACTTCTATCCTTTCGGTATTTAACGAGTCGTTGAGCATTTTCCCGAGATAAAAAGAAATGGAATTTTCTGAATCACCTTGTCCGCGGGCAACGCTTCCTCCCGTTAAAATGATGCGAAATTTCTGTTGATTTTTCTGAAGCGGTCTATCGGTTTTCATTCCATATTCATTCGAACCATTACCGGAGTTCATCAGAAAATAGAGATATGGATAATCAGCTGCATCAACAGTTGAAGTTTTTTTGTCTTTGAAATGAAAGAAAATGCTGAGAGAAAATTCCAGGAGCAACAAGGTGATAAAACTGATCAGTAAAAATTTACCCATCAGTTGTAAAGCAGTTTTCATCGATTAAGAGATTCTCTGACTACCAAATGATTTGTTCTTTATCGAGAAAAGAACTGATACCTCTTTTGAAATCATCCGTCTCGCGTATCTGAGCGTTGTTGAGGCACGCGAATTCTAGCGCATCTTCCAAACTCATGTGTTGATGTGCGGCAATCAGCATCTTGGTGCGTTTGATACTTTCGGAAGAAGTGGTGCTGATTATTTTTTCTGCGAAGGATAAAACATCTTCCGCGATTTTTTCTTTGGAAGAAACAAAATTGATTAAACCGATTTCATGTGCATTATCTGCCTCAATCAATTTTCCGGTCAACAACAATTCACGCGCTTTTGCTTCACCGATTTTTCGAATCAGAAAGACCATCACGATTGCCGGCATGAAACCGAGTTTCACTTCTGTGTATCCGAATTTCGCTTCCGGAACAGCAAATATGAAATCGCAAACAGTTGACAATCCGGTTCCGCCAGCAATAGCGTGACCTTCAACCTGAGCAATGACAATTTTCGGGTGTGTGTGAATATGAAGAAATAAATCTTTCATGTGGCGCGAGTCAGCGAGATTTTCTTCGAATGAGTTTTCGCGCAATTTTTTCAAATAATCCAGATCAGCTCCCGCACTGAAAACTTCGCCATTGGCTTTTAAAATAATAGCGCGTATCGTGTGATCATCTTCAGCAAGTTTAAACGCAGATCTTAATTCGCTGATGAGTTGTGCGTTCATCGCATTGCGTTTATCGGGTCGATTTATCGTGATAGTCGCAATACGGCCGGTAGAAGAATAATTGACAAATTGAAGGTTCATTGTTCTGACGAAAATAATTGCTATTGATCAGAGTTCAGCAACAAAAGCCTTGTCGTAAATCACTGCGTGGTACGGAATTTTTAATTCTCTACAATCGCGAATCCACAAATCAGTTTTCCATTTCGGATTGGAAGAATCAAAAATCAATTTTTCGAATTCAAAACATCGTGTCAACTCGTTGACATATAATCGGGGATTTTTACAAACGATTAGGTAATCAACTTTAAGTTTTATTTCTGATCTGATTTCATTAATCGGGTTACTGATAATTGCAATTCGCTTATCTCCGAATTGTAAAATATTAAATGACAGGTGATGCTCAATTTGACTTATTAATGGGTTTTTTACCTCTGATAAATCGGTTGTTATCTCATAATTATTTATGCGATGCGCCCACCAGCTATGCCTGATATGAAATAACATCCTGTTTTCATCAACAGATAATGATGAATCTGCCAGCAGAATCAACTCATGACCGTTGCGAAATTCAATAGCTGTCTTTCCGGGAATATGATAAACCGTTAATGCCGTTTCATTTTGAATTTTAATATTCTGAAATGAGCGGAAACTGAAATAGAGTAAGACACAAATCAAAACAGGAATCACAAAAGATCTGATCCGTTCCACGATAACAGCAATGATGAAAAAAATCATCATGTAGACGATGTATGCTTCACCGATGCTGATAGTGATTCCTTTGATCAATGCATACCGAAGATGCTCAATGAAAAATAAAAACTCATTGGTGATTCTTGTTAACTCAAATGTGATGTAACCGATGTAGTGGGTTATCACAGGGGAAAATGACGATGTAATGAACATAGTAATCCCAACATAAATAATGAGCGTGGTCAACGGAATCACAATGAGATTTGAAAAAAGAAAATATACTGGGAACTGATGGAAATAAAGCAAGCCCAATGGGAATGTAAATATCTGCGCTGCAATGGACACGGCCGTAATCATCCAGGCTTTATCGAGCAGCCAGTTTCTGAAAATCATCAGCCCGTAAATTTTTGGTTGCAGATAAACTATGCCGACTACTGCGAGATAGGAAAGCTGAAATCCGACTTCAGTGATCAGATATGGATTGTAACATAAGAGTATAAAACAGGAACAGGCTAACGTATTATAAATGCTGGCGTTGCGCAACATGGCTTTCGAGCCGATGATGATGGTGAACATTACTGATGCGCGCAAGACTGATGGAGATAATCCTGTGATGATGGCATAACACCAGATCAGGAAGAGGATGAGTAATGCACGAAATATTTTTTGAAATCTATTTCTGTTCAAAAATGAAAACATGAAATTCAAAACCAGATAGATGATCGCTACATGAAGTCCTGAAACGGCAAGCACATGCATGGCTCCGGTGCTGGAATAAGCGGATATGATTTCATCATTGAGCTCAGCGGTATAACCGAGCAACAATGCTTCACAAACACCTTTTTCGTTTTCTGTTTTTATTTCTTCAGCAATGAGTTGCAACAGATTATTCCTCAACGAATAAATCAATGCAAATGCTTTGTTCCCTTCACCACGTCCTGTCAGTTCCCATTCTCCTGTTTTCAAATAGGCATTATGATAGATCTGATGGAATCGCAGATATCTTTTATAATCAAATTCATAAGGATTCTGTGTCGGAACAATTTCGCGCAAAGTGTTTTTGATGACCAACACATCACCGTAAATCAATTCAGGCGCAGTGGAATCTTTCTTGCAGTATAAAAGCAATTTTCCTGAACTCTTCGACCATTCTTGATTTACTTGTGATGCCATCACTCTTGCCACTAATTTGACGCTTCGCTCTTTCACTACGGGATAATCCGTTAACCTGACCAAATAATATTCCGAATCATTTATGGAGTGACTGTAATGCGAAGGTTGATTTGTTTGTGTATTGAGATAAGTCAGTGCAACTCCCAACAGTATCATCGTTGTGTTTAGAATCAAACCATAAAACCATCGATGTCTGTAGCGCTGAATTGATTTTCTGAACAGATAGAGAGAAAGAAGAATTGAAATACTGACTACAGAAACAATAACAGGGTGCGGAATCTTTACCGGAGAGAAAATTTCAAATAGAATTCCTCCGATCAACGGAAACAGAATGCGCACGAAAGGAATGTTGTTCCAAAATCGGTTCATAGTTGGATGGAATAGTCGGGGATTCCAAAATAGAACTTATCCTGTTTACCACAAATAAAAAACCCTCCCTGAATTCAGGAAGGGTTTTAAAAAAGAACGGTTAACCGTTTATTTATTCGGAGTCAAAGTAACTTTTTTGGTTACAGAGCCTTTATCCGTGTTCACCGTGATGTAATATACACCTGAGCTGAATCCGCTGAGATCAACCGAAACAGTATTGTTGTTGCTTACGGTAATGTTCATCGGGCTTTGAACCTGTTCTCCCAGAACATTATAAATTTCAACAGTTGCGGTTGTGAAGGCATTTGCAGTAACCTTTATTGCAAATACACCATCTGAAGGATTAGGATAGATTTGAATTGAATTTTCAAGGCTCAGATCCATAATTCCAACACCATTAACCACGATGTCCTGACAATCTTCGTCAGCAGGTTGAGCGCAAACAGTATTGAAAATGCTGGTTGCTTCTAAACAAACAGTGTAAGTGCCATCAGCCGTATACTGGTGCTGTGGGTTTTGAACTGAAGATCCACCACCATCACCAAAATTCCATGTCCATGCAGTAGGATCATACAAGGAAGCATCAGAGAAATAATATAAACCTTGTAATCCAAGGTCTTCCATCGATGTCCAAATAGCATCAGGCTCTGTATTAACTACAACAGGCAATGTAACGGTTGTAGAATTGCCCGAGTTATCTTCCGCAGTATATTGAATTAAGTAAGTTCCGTATGAGTTAACATCCACGGTTCCGGTAACAACCAGACTTGCGGAAACATCGCCATCGCAAGCATCATCTGCAGTTGCAGTTGGCTCTGTATATGTACCACCAAGGCATATATTATATGTAGTACTTGCATTGATGGATATATCCGGACCAACAGCATCATAAGACACAGGGTTAATAAAATCTACATCATTAAATGTAAGATCGTTAATCAAATAGAATGAGCAGGTAATCAGCGGATCAACCAATTGAGCAATAGATACCGGAAGGGTATAGGTTGAACCATTTGTCAATGCGGTTTGTGCGGCAACTGAGAATGGGCAAAGTCCATCAATGTTAGGATCGCCATAAGTGAAGTTGGCAACATCAGTCATCATTCCGTTTACCACATCAAATCCGATACCTTCGATATTTGGTAAACTGTTGTCACCTCCTGTGATAATCGGATCAGATTCACCCCATGTAAAAAATACTTTTGAGCCATCCTCAGTGGAAAGCGCCTGAAGGCGGTTGTCACTTGCATAAGCATCAGTTCCCCATGTACCACGGAATGTTGCAAGCGTATCAATGAAAATTGCTACCCAATCACAAGCAGTTCCGATTCCATTCGGGTTGCGCGTAACATCATATATTTTCATACCTACACCTGTTGCGATTGTGTAATCAGCACCTGAACAATTCATTACTGCACCTACCAAATGAGGTACTCCGTTAATGTCTACAGTCAGATCAATATCAAATCCCATGGCGATAGGCAAGGTTGAATCAGCAACTCCTGCCACTACATTACCCGTGTTATCAAGATCAAAATTTACCGGACCACTCCAAGTATTGCCACCATCAAGGCTTTCCCAGAAAGCAGGCTCGTAAGAAAAAATTCCATCATTTGTTAAATCTCCGCTTAAAGCAATCCATCCGTGTAAACCTGTAGGATCGAAGTCAATATAAGCTTGGGAGAACCAACCTGTTCCATCATAGGATAAATCAAAACCGGGAACAAAATCCATGAATTCTGACCAGATAACATCGTTGGTACCAGGATCCCAAATTCCTTTATTGATAATTATTGTATCAAAAGAAACATCGCTGTAGTCAAGATACCAGAACACTCCGGGTTCGCCATTTGTCATACTGATACCAACGTTTATTCCTGAATCATGAGGAAAAGTTAAACCCTGAGTCAGTAATGCGGTATCAAGCGAAAGCGGTAATGAGCCTGTAAAATGCCCGTTCCAATCACCTCCATTATGGAAGGTGCCAATAAAAACTGAATAAGCACTGTCAAGATCACTGTTCCCGGCCGGGTTATGAATTACAGTTTGCGGATAACGGCCGGCTTTATCAGCATCATAACCATAAATACCGTTAAGTGGACCGATATTTTTAGTAAATGTCATTCCCCCGTCAGTTGAAAGAGCAAGGCGATAAGCAGATGACGTAGAATTTGGATTAACAGCAACATCATCGCGATGTATCATCAATACCGCATTAAGATCATCGCTCGCAGCCAAACTGTGGGTGTTGGTGTTGAGCACAGTTAAAATGTTTCCGGCTGAACCCATAAAGACAGTATCTACTGCACGTCCATCTGTTGACGGATGTTGCGGATGAGATACCTGCGGAGCATAAACTCCGATGGATGCTTTTTCAATAGCAACCGATTTGTTTGGTGCTGATAAGTTTTTTACCTGCTGTGCATAGGTAAAAACAACAACAGCCATAAGCGAAAGAAGTAGTAAGAACCTTTTCATGTCTATTTAGTTTTGGTTATTAAAATTGGGAATATTCTGAGACAACAAATTTAGGCGAATGATTGACAATCTTCAAAAAAACTTAGTCATTTTCTTGTCAATTATTTCGATGCGGTTTTCCACGTCAACCCATATATTACCAGATCGATTTGTTTTTCGAATTCTAATAATTCATTGGGATATCCGTAGTTGTGATTGGTGATTTTTTTCTTTTTGCCGTTGAGATTGAGAAAAGATGTGGTTGTCGGCAAATCATAAACGATCAGATCACCGATAGGATATTGGTCAGACAGATCGAAATAATGGATTTTTTCAGCAGATTCAAAAATGGAATTGACCTGATCAATATTTATTGTTGATTCAAAATATCCGATCATCTGTACATCAGCCATGCCGTGATATTTGACTGTTTCATCACTGAAAATTTCTACCAGATAAGCCGGGCATTTTCCCATGCAACCGGAGCGCTGCAAACTGCAAATCAAATAGACTTCTTCGTTTTCCTTGATATCAATCTGGTTGTAATCTACCCATTCTTTATCCTTCCAGGTTTTTTGATCATTGACCTGACGATGGCACGAAGAAATTATTAAGGAGAAAATGACAGGGAGAAAAAGTTTGAAAAAAATTCTCATGTTTATTTTTTTCGTTGTCTTTGTTGTTTTTGCAAATCTTCAAGGCGTTGCTGGAATGAACTTTTCTTCACCACTTTCTTTTTGTTTTCCTGAATCTGAAGGTGAATGGCTTCTTCGTCAATAAAATATTTTTTGATAATCCACTGCTGACCGATAGATAAAATATTTTGTAAAAGATAATAAAAGGTCAAGGCAGCAGGAAAACTGTTGAACAGAAACATCAGGAAGACAGGGAAGAAATATTGCATGTATTTCATCTGGTTGGTGGTTTCAACCTGTGTAGTCAGTTTTGCGGAAAGAATGGATGTTACAGTCATCAAAAGAGTCATCAAACTCAAATGCGTCCACCCGATAAGCGGTATCTTGGAAAAAGTGAGAATAGAGTCGTAAGTGGCAAAATCTTTTACCCAAAGAAAACCTTCCTGTCTCAGCTCAATGGATGCCGGAAAGAAATAATACATGGCAACAAGAATCGGCATTTGCAGAAGCATAGGCAGGCAACCACCCAATGGATTGACACCGGCTTTTTTATAGAGCGCCATTTGCTCCACTCCGAATTTTTGCTGATCGTCTTTGTATTTCTCTTTCAACTCATCCAATTCAGGCTTGAGTACTTTCATTTTTGCAGCCGCCATGCTTGACTTCAAAGTCAACGGTGTTAAAATCAATTTGATAATCAATGTCAATATCAGAATGATCAATGCATAATTGCTGATATATTTTTCAAGAAAATTAAAAGTGGGAATAATCAGCCAACGGTTGAAGTATTTGACGAACTTGAAAATTCCTCCACCAAGAGGAATGATTTTTTGCAATCCGATGTCTAATTTTTTCAGCTCGCGATAACTGTTCGGTGCGAAATAAAACTGCATGGCATAATTCTGATCAGCATCGTCAGTAGAAACAATGAAAATATCTGCAGTCATTGTTTTTACATAAACGGTATCTTCTTTTCCGGTCACATTCACATTCACGGCATTGCTCAGACCCGGAGCTATCAGTGTTGAATTGAAAAATTGCTGTTTGAAACTGATCCATTGCAATTCGTCATTCAGTTTTTCTTCTTTTGGTTTGCTGTATGAGACGTGATCGAATTCATCACCGGTTTGGTAACAAACTGTGGTTTCTTTTTTCTCATTTTTCAAATCGCCTTCGAGCTTGCGGATTTTCCGGCTCCATTGCAGATTGAAATGACCGATTTGTTCAGGAATAACTTCATCAAATCCAATCAGATGAAGATCATAATCAATCATGTAAGAATTTCCTTTGAAGGTGTAGGTCTGTTCGAACGAGTGACCGGAAGAGCCTGTCAATCTGAATGTGATACTTTTTTCTTCATCACCTGTCAAAACGAAATCACTCACATCTGTTTCAAAATAAAAATTCTCTGTATTGATGTTACGGTTGTTCTGAATTGGTATCAGATAGTTGAAACTTTGTTCGAGGCTGTCAAACAAAACCAACGGCTTTAAATCATGGGTGAAATAATTTTTCAACTCAACGGAATAAATTTTTCCGCCTTTGTTGGAGAATCTAACTTTCAAGAGATCATTCTCAACGTTGATCAGTTTTTCTTCGCCTGTGGATGAGTTGGAGAACTCACCGAATTTTCCTGTTGCTTCAATTTTATCAAGAGAATCTTGCTTTGCTGAATCAATGACTGACACTATTGCAGCATCCGGTGAACCGGGTGAAACGGAATCCGGCTGATTAACTGTAAGACTATCCTTTTTATTTTCAACCTGTTCCTGTTTCGATTTATTCTCTTCCTCATTTGCTTTGCGATTCTTATTGCTTACAATTGAAAAAGTTACGAGTATCGCCCCGATAATCACAAACCCGATGATGGTATTTCTATCCATTAAATATTAATATGAAAGATTTTTAAAAAGCGGTCGCAAACTTACAATTAGTTACCAATTATTGAGTTTACGAAATCCCGATTTTTATCGAGACGAATTGATAACCAATTACCAATAAGAAGTATATGATTATTGTTCTACCGCTACTGACGATTTGGATGAAGCCGTATTTTTTTCATGCTCCATCGCAGCATTTACAAAATGAACAAAAAGCGGATGCGGATTTTCGACCGTGCTCTTTAACTCAGGATGATACTGAACACCGATAAACCACGGATGATCATTGAGTTCAATAATCTCCACCAGATTGCTTTCGGGGTTTCTTCCTGAAGCAATGAAACCGGCTTCTTCAAATTTTTCCAGATAGTGATTGTTGAATTCAAAACGATGACGATGACGTTCTCGGATTTCTGATTTCTGATAAATGTCAAAAGTTTTTGTCCCTTCCTTGATTTCGCATTTGTAAGAACCCAAACGCATGGTGCCACCTTTGTTGATGATGTTTTTTTGTTCTTCCATCAAATCAATAACGGGATGGATGGTTTGTGAATTCACTTCCGTGCTGTGTGCACCTTCTAGCCCTAAAACATTCCGTGCAAATTCAATCACTGCGCATTGCATGCCGAAACAAATTCCGAAAAACGGAATTTTCTTTTCGCGGATAAATCTGATCGCTTCAATTTTTCCTTCTACACCGCGCTCACCAAAACCGGGTGCAACCAGAATGCCGTGCAAATGCCCGAGCAGTTTTTCTACATTTTTTTCTGTGAGATTATCAGATTGAATGCTTTCTACAATCACATCGCATTCGTTTTCTGCAGAGGCATGAATAAGTGCTTCATGGATGGATTTATAAGCATCCTGCAACTCAATATATTTTCCCACCAACCCGATTCGTACTTCGCGTTTCGGATGATCGAGTTTCTCCAGAAATTTTTCCCAGTTTTCCAGATCAGCCGTTTTGATCACATTCATATTCAGTTTCTGCAAAACGATATGATCCAATCCTTCGCGCCTCATTTCAAGCGGCACTTTATAAATCGTGTCCACATCAATGGCCTGTATCACCGCGTCTTTCTGCACGTTGCAAAAACGCGCGAGTTTTGAACGGATTTCATCGCCTAATTCTTTCTCCGTTCTGCAAACTAAAATATCAGGTTGCACTCCCTGACTCAGCAATTCTTTGACTGAATGCTGCGTTGGTTTTGTTTTTAATTCTTTCGCGGCTTTCAGATATGGAACAAGAGTGAGATGAATCACAATCGCGTTGTTAGCTCCCAATTCCCATTTCAACTGCCGCACTGCTTCCACATAAGGAAGCGACTCGATGTCGCCAACGGTTCCGCCCAACTCGGTGATCACCACATCGTAATCTCCCGTGTGACCGAGCAACAACATTCTGCGTTTGATTTCATCGGTTATATGCGGAACAACCTGAACTGTTTTTCCCAAAAATTGTCCTTCGCGTTCTTTGTTGATCACATATTGATAAACCCGCCCGGTGGTTACGTTGTTTGCCTGCGAAGTAGGAACATTCAGGAAGCGTTCGTAATGTCCGAGATCGAGATCGGTTTCAGCGCCATCATCGGTCACATAACATTCGCCATGCTCGTACGGATTTAAAGTGCCCGGATCAACATTGATATAAGGATCGAATTTTTGACAGGTGACTCTTAATCCTCTTGCCTGAAGAAGTTTGGCGAGAGATGCGGCAACAATTCCTTTGCCCAAGGATGATGTAACTCCGCCCGTAACGAAGATGTATTTTGTCATGATGTGTGTCTTTCTGTACGGGGTGTAAAGATAGGAGCGGATACATCAAAACCTGCGGAAGATTTTAACAGGATGTGAAGAGTTTGTTTTCGCTTTTCTTAATTTTGATTTCAATACAAAACAAGATTATGATCGCGACTAAACAACAGTATCAAATTGATCAAAAAGGGAGAAAAAAGAGCATTGTGATTTCCATCGAAGATTGGAATAAGATTCTGGATGAATTGGAAGAACTGGATGACATTCGCACCTACGATAAAGCAAAAAAGAAAAAAGAAGAATTGATTCCGCTGAGAAAAGCCATCCACGAACGCAGAAGAAAGAATGGCTAAGTACACCGTTTTTATTCCCAAATCTGTTTACAAACAACTTCAAAAATTTCCGAACAAAATGGCAACGGTATTGGAAGATGCCATGCTGAAATTGGAAGACGATCCGCGCCCGGTTGGGTGTATAAAAATGAGCGGACGCAATGCATATAGAATTCGCGAAGGCGATTACAGGATCATTTACGAAATTGAAGATGAAGTTTTAAGGGTGATTGTCATCGAAGCCGGTCATCGAAAAGAAGCATACCGAAGAAGATAATTGATTCTTTTACATAATGAATAAAACCCTGCTCCGTTTCCGGTGGCGGGTTTTTTTGTTTTTTGATTCTTTAATTTTGTTCGAAACAAAAAAGCAATGTCATACCTGATCGTTGAAGCCAGAGATAAACAGCATGAAAAGCAAATTCAGGAAGTGTTGAAGAAAATGAATACCAACGTAATGACTGAAGAAGAAGAAGACGCTGCTTTTGTACTCGCCATGAAGGAAGTGGATTTCTCCAAAACAGTTTCTCTCTCAAAGCTTCGCAAACAACTCAGGACTAAATGAAGATTGAAGTTTCTGAAAAGTTTTTCAGTGATTCGCAAAAGCTGAAAAACATAAAATTGAAGAAACGCCTTGATGACATTCTTACTTTGATTCAAAAAGCGGAAACCACTCAGCAACTTCCGCATCTGAAGAAAATGACCGGTTTTAAAAACGCATTTCGCGTAAGGGTAGGTAACTACCGCCTTGGTTTTGTATTTGAAAATAATACGGTCAAACTCGGTCGCTTTTTACACCGAAAGGATATTTACAAATACTTTCCTTAAAACAAAAACCCCGCTCCGTTTCCGGTTGCGGGGTTTTTGTTTTTATTCTGCGGTTGGCGTCCTCGCCAACCGCTCTAAATTTTTATTCCACCACCACCTTCTTCACCACTTCTCCTTCACCAGTAATAATCTTCACCAAATAAACGCCACTTGAAATGCCGGCAAGAGAAACGGAAATTTTTTGATCATTCATCACTTCTCTGCGTTATATCCGCCTATCGTGCGCAGAAACTATGCTACCTGTAAACTTCTTTGCGATGTCGAACTCTTCGAATATCAACGATGAGTAAAGAATCTGAAATATCATACACGATTCTGTAGTCGCCAACCCGCATGCGCCAAATGCTTTCTGCTGACTTCAATTTTTTTGAACCTGTGGGTCGGGGATTGGAAGCGAGATTATCAATGGCCGGTGAAATACGTTTCAGCATATTTTTTGGCAATTTCTGAATATCCTTTTCTGCACTGTGTAAACTGAATCGTGTACATGCAGTCTCAGAGTTTCCCTTTTTTGCGAAGCGATTTTTTTACTTCCTCCCAGCTTTTGCGAGGTTCATTTTTACGCGATTCGGCAACAATCACATCCAAAAGATCTTCGAGTTCTTCCTGATGGCGCTCAATTGTTTTGATTTCGATCTGCACAGCAACTGTCTTCTTTTTTGAATCGGTTAAATAGGTTACGCCTTTCATTTTATTTTTTTACAAAGATAATTCAGTAAAACAAAAACCCCGCTCCGTTTCCGGTGGCGGGGTTTTTGTTTTTGTTCTGCTGTTTGTCGGTGACTCAATCTACCGAAGTTTTATAGATTGGAGGGTGAAGCGGAGGATCTCCATTTGCTTTTGATTTAGAAATTGCAACAATTGAAAAAATAAAGAAATATACAAACAAGCCCAGCATAACGCTTAACATTATTACATCTACAGTATATCTGCCCAATTCATCGTTATTTCTAAGCACATAATACTCTTCATGCATGTATTTGGAAAGCCTGAATACAATAATTGAAAGCAGAAAAATAGAAGTCATGCTAAATAGTCGTCCGATGATACCAAGAATTTTGATTTTATTTCCTGCTATTCCTACTATCGAAAAAGCCAAGAAATAGATGTATGAGATTAGGAAGAAACCCTCAGCAAGAACAGCATAAAGATTATCTTTTATCTTATCACCTTCTGCGTTCGTTAATGCATGCAAATCTGCAAAGAAATACTGCTGATCCAGATAAACACCTAACAGGCAGAAGACAATACCGATGATACTAAGAACTTTCATGATTACAATATTTATTTAGTTAAAAAAAAATCCCCCATCACCCAATCGCCACCACCTGCACACTGCTCAACGGACCGGCAAGCGAAGGGCGTTTGGAATCAACCCATCGGAAATAGGCAACTAACCATTTGCCTGAATTTACATCGCCAAAATCGAAACTCGTTTTTGCTTTCGAGAAAAACTCTTTTTGCATACCCGCGCTCGATGATGCAGGAATACTGGTTGGCTTGACATCGGAAATAATGTAGATCATGTGGAAACCATCCGCGCTGTCAGGTTTGCTGGCGCGGCTTGCATCGGTAGTGCTTTTGGCGCTAAACTCAAACAAACCACCTCCTTTACTAAGCGCTGATACGATACAATTTTCCGTAATCGGAGTAGTCGGAATAGTTGCCACATCGCGGTGCAGGTCAATATTAAAAATGGCTTCTTCGGTTTCAGCGGCTGCGGTGGCGGCAGCAATTTTATCGAGTATCGGGTTGCCGAAATCTCTGAACGTATTCATGAAATTCTCCACCTGTTCATTCACAATTTTTGTTTTCAGTTGCGGATCGCTGTATTTGACAAACAGCAAATCCCAGGCGGTGCGCTTGGCAGTCCAATCGGTTTGGTTGAGGAGCACCAGCCCGTAAGTTTCCCAATACTTTTTGGGCGGATTGGCGGGGTCGTTAGCCTTCAGGCGGTCGTCCGTGTTGTGGATGTAAGTGTTAAATGCGGCAATGGTTTGTGGAATGCGTGTTTCTGACATGATTTTGTGGTTTTTAATGGTTTTTAATAGTTTTTCGATGATTTTATAGCGTTTGAGCAAGGCAAACCAATTTGGTTTGCCGACAAACCGGTTTGGTTTGCAGGCACAGCGATTTGGTTTGTAAGCAAACTATGGTGGTTTGCAACAGCAGCAATTTGGATTGCCTGCAAACTGATTTGGTTTGCAGGCACAGCATGTTGGTTTGTCGGCACAGCAATTTGCCGTGCAGGCTTACTAAACCACAGAATTTGGTTTAGTACGAAATGATAAATCGAAAAATTGAAAAAAAATTTGGTTACCGGGGGGCGGAAAATGGACGCTAAGCTAAGCGTGCGTGCGTGCGTGCGTGCGTGCGTGCGTGCGTGCGTGGAAGTGCGTTATTTCAAAAAAGTTCATTATAGGGATGAAATTTTTGCACAACGAAAGTAGGAAAAGAATTTTAAATTTTAAATTTTGGATTTTAAATGAAGAAAAGCAATAGTGGATTTTTAATCTAAAATTTAAAATTCAAAATTTAAAATTCAAAATTTCTCTAGGTCTTCCGGCACATCTACCGAAATACTTTCTTTGTCCGTGATGGAGATTTTGATTTTCATTCCGTTTTGCAGCCAGCGCAGTTGTTCTAGTGATTCGGCTTTTTCCAAAGAGGATTGCGGAAGTGAAACAATTTTTTTCAGTTCATCATGCTTGAAACCGTAAATGCCGATGTGTTTGTAAAACGTGTGATGGCTGAGCCATTCATTTTTTTCTTTTCCGCGGATAAACGGAATAGGGGAGCGGCTGAAATAAAGTGCGTTCATTTCTGCATCGAAAACAACTTTCATGATCGTGTCAGAAAATAAATCTTCGGTGCGTTCGATTTTTTTAACCAGCGTGGCAATGCCTGAACCACCGATAAGGAGTTTGGCGACATCATCAATTTGTGATGGATCAATAAAAGGTTCATCCCCCTGAATATTGACGACTGCGTCAAAATTTGTTTTGATTTTTTGCAGCGCTTCATAACAGCGGTCAGTTCCTGTTGGATTGTCTGTAGAAGTCATCATCGCCTTGCCACCATTTTCCAAAACATGATTGTAAATGCGTTCGTCATCGGTGGCAACTACTACTTCATCCAGCAAAAAAGATTTTGAAGCCTGTTCATACACACGCATGATCATCGTTTTTCCGTTGATGTCAACCAACGGTTTTCCGGGAAAGCGCGTGGACGCATATCGCGCAGGAATAACTCCGAGAATTTTGATTTGCTTTTGTGACATGGAACAAAACTATACTTTCAATTCATCCCTCAGCATCTTCGCCACTTTCTTGTCAATGTCAAAAGTGAGATCTTCTTCGCTCAGTTTGTCCAACGGTTTCCATCGGAAAACGAAAGCGCCCTCTGAGGGTTCATCGAAATCAAATCGTTTTTTCTTTACCGCAATCAAATGCCACATCGGGTTGTAGATGCGGTAATAAATGCTGATGATCTGGTTGTCGTCATCAAACGCTGAGGGTTGAAAAAAATCGGTGGTATAAAAATGAGAGAGGATGGCGACATCAATTCCCAGTTCTTCTTTGCATTCGCGCTTCAGACAATCGTGTTTGCCTTCGCCAAATTCCAAACCTCCACCGGGGAATTTGGTGATTTTTCTGCCTTTGATGATTTCATCGGCAAGAAGAATATTGTCTTCTTCATTCACCATGATTCCGTAAACGCGGATATTAAAACGGGAAATGCTCATTCTTGAAGTTCAAAATTCAAAATTCAAATCTCAAAGAAAGTTCAAAGATCAAAGTTGGATTTTCAAACTTGATCAACAATCAAAGTAGAGGAACTCAATCGAAGCACTTTGATTTTTGTTCCGTTCAGGATATAATTTCCTTCGGTGGTTGCGTCATAACGTTCACCGTTGATTTCAACTTTTCCTGACGGGCGAAGATCAGTCACTGCCATTCCGTTGAGACCGATCAGTGCGTTCAGCGCAGTGACTTCAATCTGATAACCTTGGTTGGCATCCTGTGTGGTTTCCAAAACGAGTTTGCGCCCTACTCCGGTTTCAAAAATCTTTGTACCAAAGAACAAAGCAAAAGCTCCGATGATGACAATCACGATCACGACCTGAAAAGTGGCGAAGAGAATATCGCTGCCGCGCACTCCTGTAAAATCGAAAAAATCATTGCTCAGCATGGCGAGTATAAGCGAGATGACGCAAAATGAAATTCCCAAAATTCCCGTAATGCCAAACCCGGGGATTACAAAAATCTCCAGGCCGAGTAAGACAAGCCCTACAAAAAATAAAATGATCTCCCAGTTCTGCGCCATGCCGTCCAAATAATTAGGAGCGAAAAACAAGACTGCACCGGTGATTGCTGCAAAAAGCGCAAAGCCTATACCGGGGGTTTGCAGTTCGAAATAAATACCGCCAAAAATCATCAGCAACAAAAGCGAGCTGACAATCGGGTTTAATAAGAAGGCAATCATTTTATCAACTCCCGAAACACGATGATGAATGATAGTGGGGCTTTCCAAACCCAGTTGTTTAATGACTTCATCGAGTGAATTCGCAACGCCTTCGCAATAACCGTATTTGATCGCTTCGCTGGTTGTGAAAGTCAAAGTAGTTGAAGAATCGCTGATGCCTTCGCAAACCACACGTTCATCAACCATCGCCTCGGCAATGCAAACATCACGACCTTGTTTCTCCGCAATAGACCGCATCGTGCTGCGCATATAAGATTGATATTTATCGGGCATTTTCTCACCACTGGCTCCATCTACAACGGTGACCGCACCAATGTTTGAAGCATCGCTCATATATATACTGTCGCATGAAATGGAAATCAATGCACCCGCAGAAGCGGCATTATGATCAATCCAAACTACTGCAATTGGTTTTGCATTCAATAGTTTGCGTGAAATGGAATCTGCAATATCAACTCTGCCTCCATAAGTGTTCAGGCGCATGATAATGTAGTCGGCTTTCATCTCTTCAGCATTGGTCACTGCTTTTTTAACAAGCCTCCAGGCAGCGGGCATAATTCCCTGATCGAGCGTGAACATGTAGATAACCTTCCCTGTCTGCGGTTGAACGATGGTTTTTGGTTCTGGATTTAAAGAATCCTGTGCATAAGTATCCCTCTGTCCTAAAATAAAAACCGACAGCAGAAAAACGGTGAACAACTTAACCCGATAGCAGGAGAGATGAGCTATGGAGAAAAATATCTTTGACAACCTTGAAAATAATTTCATTAGGTTCAAAAATAAATCGATTCATTCACCGTTAAACATATAGACATGAAAAAGACATTTGCATTGATTGGGCTGTTCACCCTCATCGCACTGGCATCTTTCGCCAACGGAGGTGATTCAACAAAAGTTATTCATGAGGGCGATAAGAAATTTGTCGTTCATAAAGTGATGCAGGGAGAAAACCTGTATAGCATCGCCAAACAATATTCAGTCAATATTTCGGACATAACCTCTAATAATGAGGTTCAGAATTTTTCGGTTAAACCGGGGCAGGAGTTGATGATTCCGTGTGAGAATTGTGAAGTGGTCAGCGAACAGTTTGCAGTGAGTAGTGAGCAAAATCCGGAAATCACAGATCCAATAATTATTGAACCAAAATCAGAAATCATAAATCAGCAATCAGAAATAAAAGAAGATGTTGCTGAAATAGTAACAGAGCCTGTGGTCGTTGAGCCAAAAACAGAAATCATAAGTCAGCAAGCCGAAATAAAAGAAGAGCCTGTTCAATATATCACGAAAACAGAAGAGACGAAAGTCACTCACGTTGTTCAGGCGGGTGAAACACTTTACGGAGTTTCGAAAAAATACGGAGTTACTGTTGAACAGATTCAACAATGGAATTCAATGACTGCGACCGGAATTAATACAGGGCAGAAATTGATCATTGTTCAAATGAAAGAAGTGACTGTTAGAGTTGACCACGGAGAGGTCGGAACCGTTGGAGAAGAAATAATGAATCCTATAGTTGAAACTCCAAATGCCAATTCATCGCTCGAAGAAATTTTTGCTTCATACCTGACGGAAGAAAATGTAATTCAGCAGTCGCGTGGGATGAGTGTTTGGATTCATGAGGACAATGCAAACAGCAATAAATATTACTGCTTTCATAATTCGGCTCCAATCGGTTCTGTTTTAAAAGTGAAAAACTTAGTGAACAACGAAGAAGTGTTATTGAAAGTGATCGGCAAGATTCCCGAAACAACAGAAAATAAAAATGCAATGATTCGTGTTTCTTATCTGGCAGCTCAGGATATGGGAGTTCTTGACGACAAGTTTGTGGTAGAAGTCACTCGTTATGTTTCAAAAAATCAATCTCAAGCCTCGCGCTAAACATTAGGTTTTTTTCGTAAGCAAAAAAGGCGCTCCCGGAGAAGAGCGCCTTTTTCATTTTAATTTTTGCCTAAATTATTTTTTATGATAAATGGTTTCATTGGAAAGAAAACCTTCCATCTCCATTGAAGCAATTACTTCATTTCTGTAAGCCTCAATAGAAGTGATTGCATCCACGCCACCAACCAACAGGCTGATATCGTAAATCACGAGCGTGTTCTTATCCTGAAACACATAGGCGTATGAATAATACTGTGAATCTGCTGAATCAAGCACGTAAAAGAAATTGTAGGTCTTACTGTTGCCCTTAATATTTGTGTTCCATCCATTAAAACGCTTTGTTTCCAATGAATACATTTCGCCCACCTCATGCACTTCAAATGAATACTGATTGCCATCATTTTTATTGATTGTCAGTGATTTCATATCAGCGTCTACTTTCAGAGTTTCCCAAGTGCCGATAAATTCCTTGTCAATTTTTTCTGTCCCGGGTTCGCCTATCGGATAACTTGTGCCTACCGGACAGCCGGAAAAAGCAAATGACAATATCAGGAGAATAAACGGAACAGAATAATTCAAAATCTTTTTCATGAATAAGTGATTGGTTTTGATTGAGATGAGAACGAGGTCACAAAGTAAAATTATTTCACAGGATAGATGTGAAATTACTTTGCCAGCATCTCCTTCATCGGTTCCCAATAAAAATCTTTCCATCCTTGCTTGATTGATTCCGCATTTTGTTCAGGAACATTTTTGTGAGTGAAGTTTAACTCTGTTCCGCCTTTTACTTTTTTCAGATCAAAAGTGATTTCAGAAAAATGATCCGAATCCCATCCTTCTTCATTCGCTCTCCAGGATTGAATAATTTTCTTTCCTTCAATCAATTCTAAATTTTTTCCAAGCGCGTATCCATCAAACACACTGAACTCACCGCCAATCTTTTTGGAAATTTTAGCTATGCCACCTGTAAACTGCGCGTGCTTCTTTGAATCCATCAACGCTTTATAAACATCTGCAGGAGTTGCTCCTTTAAAAATCACTTTCTGTTTAAAGTTTTTTGTTTTCACTGTAGAATTCTTTTCACCGAAAATAACAACTGCCCACTATTTTCGCGGCATGTGGTACAACAACATTATTGAAACCATCGGCAACACGCCTTTGGTAAAATTGAATCGAGTAGTGGAGGGATGCAAAGCAACTGTGCTGGCGAAAGTGGAATTGTTCAACCCCGGCAATTCAATTAAAGATCGCATGGCTTTGAAAATGATTGAAGCGGCCGAGAAGGAGGGAAAATTAAAACCGGGTGGAACCATTATCGAATGTACTTCGGGAAATACAGGAATGGGTTTGGCGCTTGTTGCTATTGCGAGAGGATACAAATGCATTTTCGCTGTACCGGATAAACAATCAAAGGAGAAGATGGATATGCTGCGCGCGGTTGGCGCTGAAGTAATTGTTTGCCCTACCGCAGTTGATGCCGATGATCCGCGATCATATTATTCTGTTGCGCGAAAAATGTCTGAAGAAATTTCCGGTTCTGTTTTCATGAATCAATATGATAATCTCGCAAATCGTCAGGCACATTACGAAAGCACGGGTCCTGAAATCTGGGAACAGACAGAAGGCAAGATCACACATTTTGTTGTGGGCACAGGAACAGGCGGAACGATTACAGGTGCAGGAAAATTTTTGAAAGAAAAAAATCCTGCTATCAAGGTTTGGGCGATTGACACTTTCGGATCAACCCTCAAAGCATTTCACGAAACCGGAAAAATTGATGAGAAGGAAATCTATCCATATATCACGGAAGGAATTGGTGAAGATATTATTCCGCTCAATTATGATTTCAGCGTGATTGATCATTTCGAAAAAGTAACGGATAAAGATGGTGCATTGATGGCTCGAAGAATCACCAAAGAAGAAGGAATTTTTGTGGGTTACTCAGCAGGTTCAGTAGTAGCAGGTTTGATGCAGATGAAAGATCAACTCACGGAAAAAGATTTGGTGGTTGTTATTTTTCATGATCACGGCAGTCGCTATGTGGGCAAACTTTATAACGATGATTGGATGAAGACACAGAACTTCATATAATTGTTTCATTGTTCAATTGCACTATTGTTAACAATCAAGCAATGAAACAATCAATCAATTTTACAGGGAGTGAATTCATTGATCAGCTGCATAGAAAGGTGCAAATCGTATTTCCTCCGCAGCGAATCATTTCCATTGTCCCATCCCAAACCGAATTGCTTTTTGATCTCGGATTGAGAAATGAAGTTGTCGGCATCACCAAATTCTGCGTTCACCCTAATGAATGGTTTCGATCAAAAACCCGAGTTGGCGGAACCAAGAAATTGAATTTTGAAACGATTGAAATACTGCAACCCGATCTAATTATCGGCAACAAAGAAGAAAATGATGAACAGCAGATCAAATTGCTGATGGAAAAATATCCGGTGTGGATGAGCGATATAAAAAACCTGGATGATGCACTCGATATGATTTCGCGAATAGGAGAACTCGTAAACAAAAAGGAATCAGCGGTTGATTTGAACAAAAAAATTGCAACTGCTTTTTCTAAATTTCAAACCTCAAACCTTCCCGATGACAATCGGGATTTCGCTACGCTCAACAAACTTCAAACAGCGTATCTGATTTGGCTCAACCCAACAATGGTTGCTGGACATGACACATTTATTAATGACATGATGACTCGCGTTGGTTTGAAAAATGTTTTCGCTGATCGTGATTCTCGCTATCCTGAAATTACATCGTATGATTTTCAAAAAACAAATCCTGAACTTATTCTTCTTTCATCAGAACCGTTTCCATTCAAACAAAAACATGTAGATGAATTCAAATCAATTCTTCCGAAATCAAAAGTGATGTGGGTTGATGGTGAAATGTTTTCGTGGTATGGGAGCAGGTTGCTGAAGAGTGCGGAGTATTTGACGCAGTTCATTCATGATCTCAATACTTGATACTTCTGAATCAATACTTTTTGGTAGCTATATTTGCCTATCCTTTTTTCGAACAATAACTCCCCTTGAATAATGGCTGAAACGATGGAGAAAGTCAACGCAATTGAATCTCTTCTAGGCGAAAAAGCAGCTTACCTGCTTGAGCACAAATCCAATACAATTAAGAAGGAACAGCTTCATCTTCCAGGACTGGATTTTGTTGATCGTATTTTCAGCATCAGCAACCGGAGTGAAAAGGTGATCAATAATCTCAAGAAAATTTACGGTCACGGACGTCTTGGTAAAACAGGATATGTTTCCATTCTACCTGTTGATCAGGGAATAGAACACAGCGCGGGAGCTTCGTTTGCACCTAACCCTATGTACTTCGATCCGGAGAATATTGTGAAACTAGCTGTTGAAGGAGGATGCAATGCGGTGGCCTCTACATTTGGTGTGATTGGTTCGGTTTCAAAAAAATATGCTGATAAAATTCCGTTCATTGTTAAGATCAACCACAATGAATTTCTGACTTATCCGAATAAATTCGATCAGATTCTTTTTGGAAAAGTGGAGAGTGCATACAACATGGGTGCCGCAGCAATTGGTGCAACCATTTATTTCGGATCGGAAGAATCAGGCAGACAACTTACAGAAGTTGCATTCGCATTTGAGCGAGCACATGAATTAGGAATGGCAACGGTGCTTTGGTGCTATCTGCGAAATTCCGGTTTCAAAAAAGACGGAGTTGATTATCATAATTCATCTGACCTGACTGCACAGGCAAATCATTTGGGTGTTTCTATTCAGGCAGATATTATTAAACAAAAATTGCCGACCAACAATGGCGGTTACACCGCACTGAATTTTGGAAAGACGCATCCAAAAGTTTATTCTGAGTTAACTTCCGATCACCCAATTGATCTTTGCCGCTACCAGATTGCGAATTGTTATATGGGCAGAATCGGGCTGATCAATTCCGGTGGCGAATCAAAAGGTTCGACAGATTTAGCCGAAGCAGTTACGACTGCAGTAATTAATAAGCGCGCGGGTGGTCATGGATTAATCTCAGGAAGAAAAGCTTTTCAAAAATCGATGAAAGAAGGAATCGAAATTCTGAATGCGATTCAGGATGTTTATCTGAATAAGGAAATAACTATTGCTTAGAAATTTATAATTGCAGATTTATGATTTCTGATTGAAAGTCCGAATTAAGTTGAATCGAATAAATCATAAATCCTAATTCACAAATCAGAAATCAAGAATATGGTTGAGAAAGAACAAGAAGGCAGCAGATGGTTTCTCAGAGATCAGGAAGGAATTCTGACTCCGACAACGGAAAAAAAAGAAGCTCCGGAAGGATTGTGGTATCAATGCCCTGAATGCAAAACCACAGTCACATTTCACGAACATAAAGACACGTTCTGGGTTTGCATCAGTTGTGATTATCATGAACGTATAAGTGCTGCGGAATATTTCGAACTGATTTATGATGATAATAAGTGGGCTGAAATGTTTGACGATTTGGAGCCAACCGATTTTCTTGAATTCTCCGATTTAAAATCTTATTCTGACCGTATCGTTTCCACACAAAAAAAAACCGGTTTAAAAGATTCGATGCGCGTAGCCGTTGGGGTGGTGCATGGAGAAAAATTAGTTACTGCAGCCATGGATTTTGAATTCATCGGTGGCTCGATGGGATCTGTGATGGGAGAAAAAATTTCTCTGGCAAGTGATTTCTGCATCAAGAATAAACTTCCGTTGATGATCATTTCAAAGTCCGGTGGTGCGCGGATGATGGAGAGCGCCTTCTCGTTAATGCAGATGGCAAAAACTTCAGCTAAGCTCACGATGCTTGCAAAACATAAACTTCCGTTTATTTCATTGGTTACTGATCCGACAACAGGAGGAGTGACCGCATCCTTTGCCATGCTTGGCGACATCAATATCGCAGAACCAAAAGCATTGATTGCATTTGCAGGACCACGCGTGATTCGCGAAACCATCAAGCGAGATTTGCCCGAAGGATTTCAACGCTCTGAATTTCTTTTGGAACACGGCTTCCTTGATTTTATCGTTCACAGAAAGGATTTGAAGGAAAGACTACACGACACACTCGTTATTTTCAAAAACTGATTTCCTTTCAACTTGATTCTTCAACTCCTTGGACTATGTTTTGCCTGATTGGTAATTGCCCGAGTTCAGGAAGTACTTTGCTCGCAGATTTATTGGACAGCACACTATTCACCGCTTGCGGACCTGAACTGGAAATATTCTGCAACAACAAGTTTTACAATTTTCCTGAATACAAAAAAAATATTTTCAAAACAGGAGAAGTAGCAAACATTCGCACCACGGGAATTTACCCGAGATGGAATCGCCTCAACGTTTTTGGATATTCGCTGGAACAATTCAAGAAAGACATTGAATCAAGTAATAACATTGCTTCGTTCTTCGATCAATTCACCAAAACATTTTTGCATTTCAGGAAAAAAAATGAGAATGGAATTGTATTTGAGAAAACTCCGCAGAACATTCATTGCATCAGTGATTTTCTGAAATCATATACGCAAGGATATTTTATTGTCGTTGTGCGAAATCCCATCTCCGTTTATACTTCGCTGCGAAACCGCAATTACGGCAATTATGCATCGCTGGTTACATGGCTGATCAATGGAGCAGAAACAATTCCATTTGTCAATCACCCGCGGGTAAAAATTATCCGCTACGAAGATTTGGTTAATAATCCGTTTCAGATTACCGCTGATCTTTTGCAAACGCTGAAACCGGGAATGAATATTTCTGCCGATGATGTTAAGCGCGGCTACGAAAACAATCCTTACCGTTTTGAAAATGAAAAAGGGATCGGAAGTTGGAGCGCAAAGCGCGAGGGGAAAATTGTGATTGCGAATTTCTCACAGGAGCTTGATCCAAAAATTAGAGCTGAGTTTTACAAACTCATGAATCTGAAAATCAGTAAATCATACAGCAGGTTGTTCAATCTACCGCAGGTTTCCTTTAAAGAATTGATTGACATATTTGGTTACTCCGATGAGATTAGGGAAAGATTGAAAAATATTTCTGCGCAATCAACAGGTTCTCTGAAATTTTCCTTGAACGATTATCAGAAGATTTTTGTGAAATGGTTTCGGGCTGCGAGAAGGGGTAATGTCGGACTGAAAGATTTGAGGAGCTATTTCAGTGTTGTTGAGAAGGTTGGTTGAATTGGGCTCATACCGGGTAAATTCCTTTCAATTTCGATCTGATTTATTGACTTTATCCAAGGTCTAAATCAAGTGAGTCCTTTGTATATCTTTGTGCCGCTAAAAAAAGAAAAGACGCTAAACGTAAATCACGCAAACAATGAGTTTCATTACAACAGAAGAAAGAAAAAAAATCTTCAACACCTACGGTGGAAGTGAAAAGAACACGGGTTCAGTGGAAGCCCAGGTAGCCCTCCTGACACAACACATTAATCATGTTGCAGGACATTTGCAACAAGCCAAAAAAGACCATTCAGCTACCCGCTCACTGCTGAAAATGGTTGGTCAACGCAAACGCTTATTAAAATATCTCAGCAAAAAAGACATCAATAAGTATCGTAAGCTTATTGAAACGCTTGATCTGCGCAAGTAAAAACTTAAAGTCATTGGTTATTCGTCATTGGTCATTAGTTGCTCTAAAGCAATGGCATTTGACTAACGACTATTGACAATCATAATTCACAATTCATAAATCATAATTAAAATGATACCTCAAGCATATACCAAATCATTTGATCTGGGTGACGGACGCATGGTCACCATCGAAACAGGAAAATTAGCGCGACAAGCTGATGGAGCTGTAGTAGTCAGAATGGGTAACACGATGTTACTCGCGACAGTTGTTTCAACCAAGGAGGCGCGTGAAGGGCAGGATTTCTTTCCGCTCTCTGTTGACTACCAGGAAAAATTTGCTGCTGCAGGAAAAATTCCGGGTTCTTTTTTTAAACGAGAAGGAAGAGTTACCGATTTTGAAATTTTGGTTTCCCGCCTGGTTGATCGCGCGCTTCGTCCTCTTTTTCATGAAGATTATCTCTGCGATACGCAAGTGATGATTTCTCTTGTTTCGCATGACGAAAATGTAATGCCTGATTCATTTGCTGCTCTTGCCGCATCAGCAGCATTGACTTGTTCCGATATTCCATTCAACGGGCCGATTTCAGAAGTTCGTGTTGCCCGTATTGAAGGAAAATTTGTGATCAATCCATCGCGTGAAGAATTGGAAACTGCTGATATGGATTTCATGGTTGGGGCCACGATGAAGGATATTACCATGGTGGAAGGTGAAGCAAAAGAATGCAGCGAAGATGATTTGTTGAAATTATTATTAGTTGCTCATGATGCCATCAAAGTTCAGTGTAAAGTGCAATTAGAGTTGGCTGAATTATGCGGCAAAACAAAGAAGCGCGAATTTGCGATTCATGAAACGGATCAGGAATTATATGATCAAATCCAAACGCTGAAATCGAAAGTGATGACGGTTGCAAAATCAGGTGCGCCAAAACATGATCGCAGCGATCAGTTCAAACAAATCATTGCAGATTTCGTAGCCGAAATGCAAACAGCAAATCCTGAAATCAGTAGCGATAAAATTAAACTCGCCAAAAAATATTATCACGATCTCGAATATTATGTAATGCGTGAAATGATTCTGAAAGATCACAGACGATTAGACGGAAGAGGATTGAAAGATGTTCGTGATATCTGGATTGAACCTGATTTTTTACCTGCAGCACACGGCTCAGCAGTTTTCACCCGCGGTGAAACTCAGTCGCTCACTACCGTAACACTTGGGACAAAACTGGATGAATTGATGATTGATGCGGCATCGTATCAGAATTATCACAAATTCATTCTGCATTATAATTTTCCTGCTTTCTCAACCGGAGAAGTAAAACCAAATCGCGGTCCGGGAAGGAGAGAAGTTGGTCACGGAAATCTGGCTCTGCGCTCACTGAAACAAATTCTTCCTTCAGAAGATGAAAATCCTTATACCATTCGCATTGTGAGTGATATTCTCGAATCAAACGGATCATCATCAATGGCAACTGTCTGTGCAGGTTCAATTGCGTTGATGGACGCAGGTATTAAAATCAAATCGCATTGTTCAGGTGTGGCGATGGGATTGATCACGGATTCAACAGGTGATTTCGCCATACTCACAGATATTTTGGGCGATGAAGATCACCTCGGTGATATGGATTTCAAAGTAACGGGAACTGAAAAGGGAATTTGCGGAGTGCAGATGGATATTAAAATTGACGGACTATCTACGGAGATGATGACGAAAGCGTTGTCACAGGCGAAAGAAGGTCGTTTGCATATTCTTAAAAAAATGGTTGACGCGCTTCCGCAACCGCGTGAAGACTACAAGGCACATGCACCACGCATGATTAAGATTTTTATTCCTCAGGATATGATTGGTGCAGTGATCGGACCGGGCGGTAAAATCATTCAGGGAATTCAAAAAGCAACAGGCTCCATCATTACGATTGAAGAAAAAAATAATCAGGGAGAAATTTCAATTGCCGCAGCTGATAAAGATTCGATTGATGCCGCACTGAACTGGATTAAAGGAATTGTAGCCATCCCAGAACCGGGAGAAGTATATGACGGACGTGTGAAATCAGTGATGCCTTACGGAGCGTTTGTTGAGTTTATGCCCGGCAAAGAAGGATTGCTTCATATTTCTGAAGTTTCCTGGTCACGACTCGAAAATCTGGATGGCGTTTTAGCCGAAGGAGATATGGTGAAAGTAAAACTGCTTGAAGTGGATAAGAAAACCGGCAAATTCAAATTGTCGAGAAAAGTGTTGATGCCAAAGCCGGAGAAAAAAGAAAGCTGAGTTTCCTGATCTTAAAATATTAAAGTCCTGATCATTTGATTGGGACTTTTTTTTTAGAAACAAATTCCCGCCAGAGCCACCACGCTCATGACGGGAATTGTGAAACCCACAAAATTTCTAACCAAAAATTTCTTTTATGATTTTGCCAACTGAATGCTACAGTTGATTTTTACTTCTTCACTGACCAATACGCCACCTGCTTCAGTAACCACATTCCAGTTCAACCCGAAATCTTTGCGGTTAAGTTTTCCGGTAATCGTGAATCCGGCTTTTGTATTTCCCCATGGATCCTGAACTATGCCTTCAAATTCAACTGCCAGTGAAATGCGTTTGGTTGTTTCGCGGATGGTCATGTCGCCATGAAGGGTATAAGAATTGTCATCTTTTTTCTCCATTCCGGTTGATACAAATTTCAGTTGCGGATATTTTTCAGCATTGAAAAAATCATCGCTTTTTAAATGTGCATCGCGTTGATCGTTTCCTGTTGTCAAAGAATCAACTTCCGCAGTGAAAGTAATTTCGGCATTTGTGAAATCATTTTCATCTGTTTCGATGGTCGCTTCATAGTTTTTGAAAACACCTGTTACATTGGTGATCATCAGGTGGCGTGCTTTGAATTGAATTTCTGAATGAGTCTTATCCAGACTCCATTTTGTTTTGACTGCTGTTTCTACCATATTCATTTTTATCTCGTTTTATTGTTTTAAATAGTAACGATGTCAAAAGTATCGCGGTGAAAAACGCTGCGCATTGATGTAGGATAAGAAACGAAACGGAGAGAAAAGCTGATCAGTTTTTCTTTTTGGAAATACTTTTTCTCACGCGGCTCAATGATTCGGGCGTGATGCCGAGATAAGAAGCAATCATGTGTTGAGGTAAGCGCATGGCAAGCGATGGATATGTTTTTATAAAATCAAGATAGCGTTCATCAGCAGTGGCACTCATGGTGGCATTGATTCTTTTCTGTGATGCAATCTGTCGCCTGAATAATAAGTTCTGGAAAAACAAAGCGAGTGAAGGAATTTTCTTCATCAGTTTTTCTTCTGCGGTTTTGTCCATCAGCAGAATTTCTGAATCTTCAACGGCATCAATAAAATAATTGGAGGGTGTTCCAATGGCGTAGCTTTCCATATCTCTGATCCACCAGTTTTCCGGTGCAAACTGGATGATATGATCTCTTCCTTTTTCGTCAATGCTATACAGGCGCAAACAACCTTTGACAACAAATGATCCGCGTTTTTCCACTTCTCCTTCCCGCAACAGAAATTCTCCGCGTTTTATTTTTCGTTCTGTGAGCAGTGAAAACCAAAAAATCATTTGATCTTCGGTGAGATCTAATTTTTTTTCTCTCAGATATTTGCACAGTGCTTCTTTCATAAACAGTGAGGCGAAAATAATCAGATAAAAAAAGCCGCTCAAAAATCAAGGTTTCTAAGCGGCTATATTTTATAGAAATTGATTATTCCGTAATCACCATGCTCGCGAAATCTGAGAATCCTCTTACTTCAGGATAGTACATCAAACAGGTTGTTGACGGATTGATATTGTAAGTTCCGGGAATCTGCGCTTTTAAAATATACGCGTAGCTGTAAGCGCCTGAATAAAGATTGGTGATGGTCATTGCTAAATGTGTGTCGCGGTATTCTTTGTGCGTGTACCAGTTGTTCCAGTTCCACCAATAATATTTCTGAGTCGGATTTTCGAATTGCAAAGTTTCACCGTCAATTACATAGGCACTTGCATCGCGCACAAATTCACATCCTGCGGGAATCGGATCTTCCATCAGAATATATTCATGCGCTGATTTGGAATTCACCGCAACTTTGACCAGAATGTCATCACCGGGATGAATGTTATCTGCCTTCACTGCAATTTTTTTGTAAGTCACCGTTCCGTTGTTCTGCGTTTTCTTTTCGAGTTTGAAATATTCGCGCGTCACGTCAAACGGTTGGTTGGCTTTTTCTTCCGAAGTAATTTCTCCGCCTGCTTTGTAGTAAACCAATTTCGCATTCATGTACGTGAATCCGGTACCTGTTTGTTTGAGGGTGATGTTGTTTTCGCCTCTATGCAGCATTGACTTTTTATCACTCGGAAAATATTCATCTATTGATGCGAGAATTTCTTCTTCGGTAATTTCTACGGTTAATCCTTTCTGATAAATATCAGCACCCGTAATTTTTTTCTTCGCTACATAATTACCGTTGCAATAAACTTCGTACTCCAGATCAGGATTCATTTCTGCTTTGATCATATCACTCATCGCGTAAATGCACATGGCAGTTTCGCGGGTGTTATGCCATGCATTTCCTTCGCGTTTGTTCATCAGCCATTGCACTGCTCCCGGAATTAAAACCGAAGTTGGATCAGCCATCAACAATGCCTGAACTGCATTAGCGGTGGTTTCGATTTGATCATCCTGCCAACTGTAATAAAATTTCTTGCCACCCCAATAAACAGAAGTTCCTTCTTTGATAGCCTGAGATTTAAGTAGTGGTAAAATTTCTGAGATCGCATCTTCATCTTTAGCATAAGAAGCAGCTTGCAGCCACAAAGCGAGTTCATAAGGATTTGAATCTTTCATATCAGGAAGTTTTGCACTCCAGAGATTTTTTAATCCCATGCGTTGAGCAACTACCTGCTGATATGCCGCAGTGGTGCGATCATCCGTTGTTTTATTTTGAATCAATGTTTGCAGCGCAGATTTTCCGTTGTTGTATGAAACTTCATCAATCGGGTATCCGGCTGCTTTGGCAATATGCAAACCGTTGACAACATAAGCCGTCATGAACGGATGATTCGCATCATTTTCCCACCAGCCCCATCCACCATCTTCATGTTGCAGTTCTTTTAAACGCGCAGCACCGGCAGCCACCATTTTTTCCAATTCCTTTTTATCAATACCACTCTGATAATTGTTGCCGAGATTTTCAATCGTGTTGGCAACAATTGCATTCGGCAAAAATCTGCTCATCGTTTGTTCCACGCATCCGTAAGGATAACCGATCAGTTGATCCATGCTTGCGAGCAGCGCAGATGTAATGGAAGAAGAAGTATTGAGTTCGAGTTTTACTGAATTCATGTTCATGAACTCGTCAATATTGAAATTGATTTTTACATCATTGGTGCCGCTTGCATAAGCAGAAAATGCCTGAACCATTTCCAATCCGTAAGGCAGAACAGGAACTTCCATCACCATTGCATCTGATTCTTCGTCCGTCAAAGCGCGAATGGTGAGTTTGGCGGTTTTCAGAAAATCAGCATTAATCTTCCAGTCAATTCTGTATTCGCCTTTTGAAGAAACAGTGATGATCTGTTCAGTTCCTTCCATGGTTACGCCATCCGCTTCGAGAGAAACTTTCACGATTTTTTCTGTCGGTAAATAATTGTGAATGTTGGTGGCGATCAAAAGTTCATCACCCAATGTCATGAAGCGCGGAGTTTCCATGCGCACCAAAAGATTTTTTGTGACGGTGAATTTCGCAAGTGCCTCACCGACTTTTGAATCAGCCGTAATCACTTTTACTATTGATCTCCATGTAGTCAGGTTATCAGGAATGGTGATTTTCACTTTTGCTTTTCCCCATCCATCAGTAGTGAGATTCGGAATCCACATCAGGTTGTCTTTAAATGCAGAGCGAACAATCGCTTCTTTGAAATCAATTGTTTGTTTATTGAAAGCATCACCGATGCCGATATCTAATTTTTTATTGTTATCACCTCCAAAAAATCCGAGATCAGCACCGTCCTTATCACCGTCTGCAAAATCATAAGCGACAGATGCACTTTTTCCGACTGACACGGAATTTAAAGAAACCGTTCCCCCGAAGGTCATGGTTGCATCTTCATTCCTGGATTCTGAGACACTCACTTCATCCAATGTTTCGCCTTCGCCTCCAGCATCCCAACTGTTCATGTACTCAACCATTTGATCTTTCATATCAACAGATTTTGTTTTTGCGGACACGCAAGCGTAAATAGTTTGGTTGTAAGTATTCGTGAGTTGCAAATTTTCGAGTGTGATTCTTTTTGCTCCGTAAGCAATTTTTAAATCAACATTTGCGGTGTCGTCAATTTCAATCATGAAGAATCCGAGTTTGTCGGTTTTGTAAGTATTGCCTTTGAAAGTGAGACTAGCGGATGGAACTACTTCGCCTGTTTCATAATCGAAAATGATTCCGGTGAGATAAGCCTGATCACCTGTTTTGTTATAACTGAATCCGCGGGAATATTCTTTGTTCGCAATCACATCATCTTTTGAGAGAATCAATGCTGCAGTTCGTTGTCTCCAATTTAGTTGTGCTGCACTTGCGGTAGAACTATAATCATACACACTCCAATTCTGCTGATAGGAATAATAACTGTTGAATGTGCCCTTGCCGTTGTAAAAAACTTCGTTGATGGATTTGTTCTTATCCGGATAGAGAGAATAAATACTTTCATCCGTAATGCCGAACGAAAGATTTGCTCCGCTCACCGGATTTCCGTTTTTGTCAACCACACTGATGACCGCATCTGCGAGATCGCCCGGTTTGTATTTGTCCTCATCATAAGAAATCGTTACATCCAGATATTGTTGATCAGGGATTAAAGTGATTTTCTCATTGTGATTGTAGAACTGACTGTTTTTGTAATACGCGATTCCGAGTTCCAGTTTTCCGTAAACATTTTTATCTGTTGGAATAACTATTTTTTGAAATGCGCCATCTGCTTCTTCGCCACGGTTTTGTTTGAATTCCTGCACTCCGTAATAAGCAAATGCCTGACCGTTGAGCGTCACCAATGCATTGGAACTGTGCGGCAGATAAACCATCGCTTCAATGTCTTCCCCTGCGTTGTAAACTTTTTTACTTGTCATGATCTGAATCTGCCCGCCAGAATTCTGCCACCACCAATAATTACTTTGTTCCGGGTTGATCACATACGCATAACATTCTGCTGAAACCGTATTTTGATTTTTATCTTTTCCTTCCACCACCACCTTGTAATAACCGGATTGATCGGCAGTAAAAGAAACTTCATTGCCGTACTCATTGGCTTTCAATGTTTGACTGAACTCTCTTACCAAATCAAAATCGTAGTTGTTGTAGCTGTAGTTGTAATTTTTGCTTGAATAAACTTTCACCGTTACATCCGCATCTACCGGAGTGTAATTAAAATCCGTAGCGGATGCATTGATGCGCACCAAATCTTTTTCTTCGTAGTAATAACTTTCTGAATAAGCGTTGAGCATATAATCTGTTGCCGTTGCTTTTACTTCTGCCACACCCGAAATAGTTCTGCGGCTTGCATCCATCACATCTGCAACAATCGTGTATTTGTAATTGGTGCTGTTATCTTTTTCTGTGGTGTACTTGATTTCAAATGTTCCGTCAGCATTCAGTTTTCCTGATCCGCTGCCTGCAATAATTTTTGTGTTGTTGTTGGCGTTGTAATAATCTTCGTAGTAGTCGCCATAAAAATCTTCGTACCACCAACTGTAGGAATATCCCCAATACCAAGGGCGGTAAATCTGTTCACGAACTACTTTCCATTCCATGTCTGCATTGGTTACAGGACTTCCGAAAAAATATTTTGCATTCACCGTTGCCGTTACTTCATCACCGTTGCTGTACTGTGTTTTTTCGGGATTTACCAATACTTCAAACTCGGGTTTTTTAAATTCCTCCAATTGAAAAACAGTATTGTTTTCCTCCTGCCCGTAGGAATAGTAATACTCATTTTCTGCATAAGCCGTGTTCATCCGCACACGAATGGTGTACTGACCAAGTGTGCGGTTTTTATCCATATAAATACTGTCAACAAAAGTTCCGTTGGCATCCATCACGGCAAACTTGCGCGTTACCTGTTGACTCTGATTATCATAAATCGAATAATAAACCGTGTCGAACTTCGGCACGTTGTAATCAAATCCTTCTTTTTCCAGAATGCGCGCGATGCCCTTGAAACGAACCCAGTTATCAGGACGGTAAGCAGATTGATCCGTATAGACATAAATTTTTTCTGCCGGTTGTTGATTGTAGTAGTAATAATAATTGTAGAGATAAGTCATGTTCACGCTCATCTTTTTGTCCTTCATGATCATGATGGGCATGCTGCTGTAGTAAGAGGCGTTATTGTTGGCATCGAAAACAGCCAATCCTTTTTTATATGCCACCGGAGAAATTTGTTCGTTGTTGACGAAAGCAGTGGCGGTGAAATCAGAAATTACTTCACCAGTTTTTTTATCCGTTACAAATGCAATTAAATGATTGTTGACGCTTTTGGTGATGATGCCCCAGTTGCTGATCACAATCGGTATGTGCGAAATCTCTCCGCGCAAAAAACTTTCGAGCACATACACACCTTCGGGAAGTTTGCCCAGGTTTACTTCCTTGTAATACTGTTTGCGGTCAAAATCTTCGGTCCATTGTTTATGCACGGGCAGAAGTTTGAGCATAGAATCATTGAGCGCCACCGAAGGGTTCGAAATATTTTTTGTTATAAAAACGGCAGATGGCAGCGGCACAGAGTAGAGAATGTATTTGACTTTCTCCGCTTCAATCTGACTGTTGTCGTAGCCGTAGTAATAATTGTAATTGTAAAGATAGACCTGCGCATCCTGCTCATCGCTGAAAATCTGGTTGCACATCAGGTAATAATTGTTGTATCCGAACGAGGATACCCAGCAGGTGAGGAGCACTGCTGCAAGTGTGGTAATTTTTTTCATAATCGGGTTTGAGGTTTTTAAAATAAAGAATTTCTGAACTGTTTTCTGGCGCACGCTACATACACCGGAATGGCAGAAAGGAACTTGAAGCGTTAAGATTCCATAAAAAGGGGGAATGAAAAACCCTCTGCCTGCTATATTTCAAACCACAGCTGATGGTGAAACTGGCGGGACTAATCTTTGACCTATTCAAAATTGATCATCAATCCCAAAGAAAGATCAAAGGCGTTGTAAACAAATCCGCTTTGCCCTTCCGTAAAAACCAATCCCCATATTTGTTCTGCGCGCAGTATGAGACCGAAATTTTCATTCACAAATATCCAGGTACCGAGAACGGGACCTAAACCAATACCTGCAAAAAACTCGTTGGTGCCTGAATAGGAAATAACCCCAGGCACATTTTTCTCATAATTGTATTCGATGTACGGAATCTGGCAAACGAAACCGCCAAACGGTTTAATAATCTCACCGATGCTTAGCGCCCAAACGAAATCAAGATCAATGCAATAGAGATTAATGCGGTAGTAGCGCTCCCATGAATTTTGTATCAGTGTATCATTCAGGTAAGCTTCCATAGGAAAAGTATCCTGCACGGGTTGCACAAAACTTATACTGATGCCGGCAATGCCTGTAAATTCAAATTGGTCAAGATCATAACTATCAAAACAAAAATTAATACCAATACCGGGGGCTGGTTTAAAAACTTCTCCTGCCAATCCATTAAAAAAATGTGCGCGCGCACCGATGCTTACCCATTGTGAATGTGCATGAAAAGAAAAACCGAAAAACAAAATGAAAACAAATAGAAGGCTCCCTGGTTTCATGGAATTTTGGTTTTCAAATTCAATTACATTTCTCTAGCACCCAAATCCAAAGCACGGTCATGCTCTTGCGGGTGAGGTGTGCACGTTTTCGCCATCATCAAATCGCACGTTCAATTTTTCTTATACTGATTGTAATAAACTTCTGCCACAGGCATATATTCTTCAAGCTCTTTGATTCGCGTTTCATGACTTGGATGCGTGCTGAGAAATGCGGGAATGTTTGCTCCGCCCTGTTGCTCCATGCGTTTCCAAAAATCAATAGCCTCATTGGGATCATAACCCGCAATAGCCATGAACACCAAACCCATTTTATCGGCTTCTTTTTCATGCAGACGTGAAAAGGGGAGAAGTACCCCAACCGTTGCACCAACGCCATAAGCAAGCATGAATATGTCCTGTGTTTCTTTTGGTTTTTCTGCGAGGGCAACCGCGAGACCGATGCCGCCCATCACCAACACAATTTGCTGGCTCATTCTTTCGTTTCCATGTCGTGCAACTGCGTGTGCAATTTCATGACCCATTACCACAGCGAGCCCCGTTTCATTTTTCGTGATTGGCAAAATACCTGTGTAGATCATCACCTTTCCGCCAGGCATGCACCATGCATTGGCAACATTGTCCTTTGCAAGATTGAACTCCCATTGATAATTTTTGATCCGCTTGTACTGATTTTTTTTGATCAGATAATTTTCAACGGCTGATGACATGCGGTTGCCCACGCTCTTCACCATGATTGATTCGGAGGTGTTATTGATAATCTGATTTTGCGATTTGAAATCAGCATAATTGGCCAGTGCCATGTCAGTAAGAAAAATTTCGGGTAGCATGTTGATTTGTTTTCTACCTGTTATTGGAACGCGTCCGCATTGCGTTGCAAAAGCTGCTATCAGAATTAAAAGGGTGATTTGTTTTTTCATAAAAAAATGGTTTCAGTATTCATTTAAAATCCAAAATTCAAAATTTACATCTCAAAGGTGGGAAGCTGCGTGCAACCTTGAGTTACACAATTTTGAAGTTGTTTTACATAATTCACATATTCTCAAAATGACAAATTTGTCTTTCGAGTATCAACCCCGCATGCACCATGCATTGGCTTCTAATTTTTGCGCGAGATTAAATTCCCACTGATAATTTTTGATGCGCTTATATTGATTTTTTTTCGTCAGATAATTTTCAACAGCGGATAACATGTGGTCGCCAATACTTTTTACCATGTTCGCTTCTGGTGTGTTTTTGATGATTTGGTTTTGCGCTTTGAAATCGGCATAGTTGGCAAGTGCCATGTCTGTCAGCAAAACTTCCTGCAACATGTTCACCTGCTTTCTTCCTGTTATCTGAACGCGACTACATTGTGTAGCAAGAGCTGCTATTAAAACTAAAAAGCTGATTTGCTTTTTAATAAATTTATTTTCTGTGTTCATTCAAAATCCAAAATTCAATATTTGAAATTTCACGTCATTCTTCATCATCAATTCCTTTCATCCGGTTCACGAATGCTTTCATTTTGCTTTGACTGGAAATGGAATAGATATAATATTTACCGGCATCATTTTTTACTCTGCGTTTTTCAGGATCAAGTGCAATAATCATCTCATTCAACTCCTGATTGGATGTGAGAATCTGTAAAGTACTACTGCTGTAAGAAAGAAAATACCAGTCGTTCAGATCGGTTTCAAAATAGATGTTGAAATAATCACTGCTTCTTCTGAAACCGAATTCGATAAATCCTTTCAGTTCTTTGTGAATTGGTTTTTCACCGATAAATGAAACTCCGATATTGCCTTGTGATACAAAAGTTTTCAAATCATTATTGTAATTCATTTTGAGGTTGGAGAAAAGAAGACTATGCTCGATGGATTTCGGACGCATGAAAATTCCTGTGGTGCGCAAATCGGTTACAAATTTTTCGCTCTCTTTTTCATCACCGATCATTTCACTAATGGCTGAAATAAATTCAGGCTTGTCATAATAAATATCAGGCATATCAATATTGTATTCGTACATATCGCTGGCGAAGGCGGCCATTAATTCTGTGGCGAGATCAATATCCAGACTGAAAACCATGTTCAACGTGTAGATGGAATCATTCAGATTATGCTGAATATTTCCAGCGGCTTCCCAATCAATCGCACCGAAATCAAGCCCCGGATTCAGTTTGCCCTCGCCATAACATTCACCTGTGCCATCGTTGTATTTGAAAATATTTCCTGTATTGGTTTCACCGTTGATTCGTTCTTCATCACCGATGGCAATGCGCCCTGATTCTGTTTCGTATTTCACAATACCTTCGGCAACAAAAAGATCATTGTCGCGGGAATTAAATTTCGGAGCCATAATACCCGTGTAAATTCCAGTAGTGTCATTCGAGTTCAGGAAAAATCCGGTGAACACTTTATTGCCTGCTCCGTTTTCCGGATCATTGAAATGAAAAGTAAGAGAATCGGTTCCTACCACATCTTTAAAACTCCACCAATCCGTTCGCGCATTCGGATTTTTTACATTGATATGCGCGTATCCGTCATAATCCAGTTTCTTCTTGTATGAATCGAGATGTACCGTTCCATGATAACTGATCATCGGATCAAAAATGAAATTCTGTTCAGCCGGAATAATTCCATTCGCAACAATGTTGAAATTGCCATCATTGTTTTTCACAGATATATTGTCGAATATAATTTTCTGAACTTCACCTTTCTTGAGTTTCAGGTCATACATTCCTGAGCCCGTAAGTGATTTTTTGCCCTTAATATCTGCAGTGACATTATGTATGGTATGAAAGCCCTTCAACGTATCTGCAATGATTTTTGCATTTTTCAAAGTGCGCATGGCAGCAAACGAATCGATGATCACATGACCGCTATCAGGGATTATTTTGCTATCTGCCACTTTAATTTCAGGAATTCCAAAAACATCAAGCACCGAAGTTTTCAAAACGTAGGTTGCCCGTTTGCCGATAAACTTTAATGAATCCTGTGATGCGTTGGTGGAGATAAAAAACGAGCCTGCACTTTCAGCAGGAGATTTGAATTCCAGAATTCCTTTGTCCATGTCCCAGTTAAATTCATTGAGCGAAGTTTTGTATTGATTGTAAGAAAAGTTGGTGGCAATTTCTTTGGTGTTCGATTTGAACTCCCCAAATTTTTTCTTGAAATCTACGTGTGCGTTTACATTGGGAGTATTGAAGGTGACTTTGTTGGCATCAACAGATTTAATCGTCAGGCTTGAAGTGTCTGCATTCAATTCTTCTGCAGCAAATGTGAATTTTTTAGACGATAGAGTTGCTTCGGTCCACTCCAGATCACCGTTACCTGAAAGACCGGTTGGTTCCAATCTCAGATTTCCTTTTAATGAAGTTTGGTGATCGAACATCGCGAAAGGAACCGATTTCATTTTGATATCCATCACATCTTTATATGGCTGCCAGTGAATCAGATTATCGGCACCTGCTACGGCAGGAAATTGTGTGGCAGAAGTTTTCTTGATCATGTTGAAGGAATCTGCGGAGCAATTCAAAGAATCAGGATAGAAAATTATATTGTGCGTTTTAATAGCCGATGTCAGATATTTAATTTTTCCGGAACCGCGTAATCCGAATTCATTCAGCGTAATGGTGTCGTTGTAAGTTCCTTTTCCTCCATAGAGCGCTAAGCCTGTTTTTGGCGTGATGGATACAAATCCGAGAGAGAGGTCAGGCTGAATTTTTAATTTTTCTTTGAAATCAGGAAAAATTCCTGCAGAGATTAACGATCCGGGATAACTGAGTGTGTCAGGTAAAAAATCATCGAGACTGAACATTACAAATGGATCAATACGGAAGAAAAAATTATCGCGTTTGTAAATCCCATTCAGGGTATTTGGTTTGTCGTAATAGGTGTAAGACTCTTTTGTGCTTCGGAAAATAGGATATTGTTTCAAAGTATCCCGACCGGATTTATTATAAGAAGCATCAATCTCGAGTATTCCTGTCAAATCCTGAATGCGTGTTTTAACCGGAACCAAAATCGGGTCTCCATGCGCATCCGTTTTTCCTGAAGGATCAGGAATATTGATCTGCATTTCTTTCAAAGTTTTCAAATCAACGGTAAATGCATCGTAATTAAAATAAAATCCTTCACCAAGAAAATCTAACCGTCCACCGAAGATGGTTCCGGAAAATTCCATGTCGCGGTTTTTCTTGATTTTAACTTCCTTGTCTTTCGGAATAAAAACAACAAACTGACTGTCACTAACCGGAATGTCCTGCACGCCATGCATTTCATAGTCAAAATTTTCCAGATTGAGAGATGCATTGTAATCTTCAGTGTAAGACTTAATGATGATATTGTCGTAATCAATGTTCCCTTTATCGGCATCCACGTAGTTCATCAGTTTATCAGTAACCGTCACAATCCCGAGCGGTTCATGATAAAAAATAAAACCACCTTCTACCAATGCATACAAAGAACTTTTAATCTGTTCTTTCGTGTAAGGTCCCCACGCCTTTGCCAAATCTTCATCTAGGAATTCCCGATCTCCTCTTTGTTTTGCATAGACATAAGTTTTCCAGATAGGATTGAAATCCATGATGCCCTGCCATTTTTCAAGTTCCCCTTTTTTGAAATAATCTTCGGAAGTAAAAGTTGCAGGAGATTGCCCTGCACCTGAAATCATTTTGATATTAATAATCGGGTCATCCAGATTCCAGTAGATGGCATCTGCGCGGATAAATTGTTTATGAAACGAATCGTAGAAATCAGCTTTTGAAATTCCCTGAGTGCCGCGGTATAAATTCAATTCTCGTTTTTGAATTTTAAAACTCAAGTCCAGTCCCGGATGATAAATAGAGTCGCTGCCAAAAAATAATTTCACTTCAGCCCGGTCAGCATTGATTTCAACCGGTTTGCGAATCGTAATATTTGAAGATTTTGCAACGAGTGCTTTGCTTCCGTCTTTTTTATAAAAAACGAGAGTGGCTCTATTTGCTGCGTCTCCAAATCCGTAAATTTTAGGACCGCGAATGGAAATCCCACCTTTATAATCTACTCCTTCGGAAAGATTTTTTATTTCAAATTCTTTTGTATAAGAATCAAACCGCGGATAAGTAGATCGCTCTTCTGAATTATTTGAAATCAATTTATCATGTAAAATCCCCTGCATCGGTTCAGGAAGAATTTCTTTATGGTAAAACAAAGCAGTGTCAACAGTAAATTCTGACTTATCTGCGTAAAGGGTGTAGCGTTCAAAGGTTGAATAAACCATTGTTGGATCCAAACCCGAGCGTGACCAGTCAACCGATCCGTTACCGCCTTCCCAATATGTTTCGAGCGGATAATAATAACCTGAAGTTTTGCGAATGAAAATAGAATCTCCGGTGGTCATGCCCAACAAATCGCAGGATGTAAAAACCATTCGTGGTTTACTATCCTTGTATTCAAAATAATATTCATTCGGAATGGCTTTCCATGCTTTTGCCGAAGAATAGAAAATTGCGTTTTCACCGAACAATCCGTTTGAAAAATTCATGAAATCTTCAAACTCCGTGTTGTTTCCTTTCTTCATGTTTTTGGTAAATTCATCAAGAATCAATGACCATTGAAAAAACACTTCCATCGGTTTCCCGCTTTTCACCGCGAAGTTGATTACCGCGCGCACGTATTGCTCGAAATAAGGATAGGCCCGCATCTTTCTGCCCAACATCACATTGGAAGACGTAATCATCGTCTGCACCATATCATCGGTGATCTTTCCTTCGTTATTTAAAGAAGTAAATTCTTCCATCGTGAGTTTGCAATCTTCACGTTTGGTCGCGTTGAGAAAGTCATCCAGTTCTTTGATGAACTCATCGGTATCAGTGGAGAAAGATTCAATTGTTTGAGAAATGGAGTTGAGCTCAAGAAATAAAATCAGAATAAGTGAAAGATATTTTTTCATTTGTCAGTAATCAGTTGGTGAAGCGAATCACGAGCCAGTTTTCTTTTTGATAAACGTTTTTTGCTGTCAATCCGTATGCCGATGCTGCATTGATCATTACATTTTCATCTTCTTTCAAAAACCCACTCACCAGCAAACAGCCATTTTGATTCAGCAAGTTTTTCAATTTTGGAAGATATTCAAGAATGATGTTTCGGTTGATGTTGGCAAGGATCATGTCAAATTGTTGAGAGAAAATTTCATTCTCATCTGTGCGGATTGAAATTAGTTGATTCACCTCATTAAGCCTGATGTTTTCATTAGAGTTTTCAACAGCTGACGCATCGTTATCAAAGGAATCAATTTTGGAAGCACCGAGTAATGCAGCCATGATGGACAACACACCTGTACCGCAACCAAAATCAAAAACTGTTTTGTTTTTGAAATTCAATCTCATCATAGTTTTGATCATGAGTGAAGTGGTTGCATGATGCCCTGTGCCGAAAGACATTTTTGGATTGATTACAATTTCATATTTCCGTGCAGGAAGATTTTGATGAAATGATGCACGGATGAGACAATCATTTCCGATAAAAACAGGGTTGTAATTTTTTTCCCATTCAGCATTCCAATTCTGCGGTTTGATAATTTCTATTCGGAAAGGGAAATCAAGATTGAAAATTTGAAGCGTTGATTTCAAGGATCGCTCGTCAAAATCTTTTTGAGCGATGAAAGCAGCGAGGTTGTTTTTTTTTTCTTCAAAAGATTCAAAACCATTTTCTGATAAAACGGCAATCAACAATTCGATTTGTTGTTGATTGATATTTTCAAAATGGATAACTACGTAATTCATGTAATGAAAAAATACTGGCAGTAAGATTCAAAAAATCAAGGCAGGCATTGGATGATCTGAAGAAAAGAACTAGCACTTAATGATGCACCACCTATTAAACCACCATCAATATCCGGTTGAGAGAAAATTTCTGCCGCATTTTTTTCATTACAACTTCCTCCATAAAGAATGGTTATGTCAGAAGAGATTTCATCGCTGAAATTTTCTAAAATCAAATTACGAATAAACAAATGCATTTCCTGCGCTTGCTCAGCAGTTGCATTTTTCCCGGTTCCGATTGCCCATACCGGTTCATAAGCTATCACTACATTGGAAACATCCTCTTCGCTCAACTTGAACAAACTGTTGTGCAACTGATTCTTCACCATCTCAAAATGAATCCCTTCTTTCCGGGCGCTCAGTGATTCACCCACACATAAAATCGGAATCATATTATTCTGTAAAATGGTTTGAAGTTTTTCCAAAATCAATTCATCGGTTTCATGAAAATATTGTCTTCGCTCCGAATGTCCGGTAATTACGAAACTGATTCCGAGTTCTTTTAATATTGACGCAGAAATTTCTCCGGTAAATGCACCTTCATTTTGATGATGGCAATTCTGTGCTCCCAATTGAACATGGGAATGATTGCGGATAACCGGCTGAAAACTTTTTAAATGAGTAAAAGGCGGAGCTATGACTACAATTGCTTTTGTATGCATCTTGTCAATGCCATCGGTTATTTCCCAGATCAGACTGATACCCTGTTGAACAGTTGTGTTCATTTTCCAGTTGCCGACAACAATTTTCATTCTGACCATGATTGCGAAATAACTCGTTGGTGCGAAGTAAGAAAAGAAATAAGGATAAATTATCCCTGGCGGAATTCTTTTGTGAGTTTAAAAACATTTGAAAGAATGGATTTGTCATTCTCTTCGAGTATCATGTTTCTGCGTTGCATCACCACTTCAGCTACTTTAAATGCCTTGTCTGTTTGATAAGTGCTGAATCCGCTTTTGCCTCCCCAACTGAAATCAGGAACAAAATTTCTTGGAAATCCCTCCCCAAAAACATTGCAACAAACACCAATCACCGCTCCGGTATTAAGCATGGTATTGATACTCGTTTTGGAATGATCGCCCATGATGGTTCCGCAGAATTGTTTGCCTGTTTTTTGAAAACTCTTTTTCTCATAGCTCCAGACTTTTACTTCGCTGTAATCATTTTTGAGATTGGATGTGTTGGTGTCTGCACCGAGATTGCACCATTCACCAATAACGGTTTGCCCAATAAAACCTTCATGTGCTTTATTTGAAAATCCGAAGATCACGGAATTATTTACCTCTCCACCAACCTTACAATGAGGACCAATCGTTGTGGGTCCGTAAATTTTTGTTCCCATTTTCAACTGAGAGTTGTTGCCCAATGAAAACGGACCACGAATAAGACAGCCTTCCATTACTTCCGCTTCCCTACCAATGTAAACCGGTCCTTCTGTGGTGTTGATGACAGAAGCAATAATTTTTGCGCCTTTCTCCAAAAAAATGGGTTGACTTCCTATGACCGTCACGGATTTATTAAGGGCGTCTGATTTTCTTCCTTTTGTAATCACCGAATAATCATACTTCAGTGCTTTCCAGTTATGATGAAAAATATCCCAGGGAAATTCAATGCACGTGATCTGATCCTGATGTTCAATTTCCTTTGTATTGATCATCTGATTTGCAGAGAATTTTTCTGCGTCAGAACGGTTAAGGCGGAGAGCCAGCTTTTTTCCATTCTGCATTAAAATCTCACCGCTATGAAGTTTTTTAATCTTCGTCAGTAAATCAATATCAGGAATGACTGATCCGTTGATAAGCAGATTTTCATCTTCAAGATGTATCGGAAATTTTATGCTGAGATAACTCGATGTGAGCGTTGATGACGTAGTGTTAAAAGCGATTTCCCATTTTTCACGGATAGTCAGAATTCCGATTCTGATATTTGCGACCGGTCTTGTAAAAGTCAAGGGGAGCAAATTCTCTCTGGAATCATCGAATAAAATCAAGTTGGTCATGTGGCTAAAAATATAAAAGCCCCCAACCAAAGTCGCGGGCTTTATCATGATGCAAATGTTAATTATGCTTCTTTCTTAGGTCCGTATTTTTTGTTGAACTTATCGATGCGCCCGGCAGTGTCAACAAATTTCATTTTACCTGTGAAAAAAGGATGTGAGGCATTTGAAATTTCAAGTTTGATCAACGGATAATCTTTACCGTCTTCCCAGGTCACCATATCTTTTGTATGCGCAGTTGATTTACCGAGAAATGAATAATCGCAGGATGTGTCTTTGAACACCACCAAACGGTAGTTCTTTGGATGAAGTTCTTTTTTCATTGTATGAATTCGTTTTCTTAAGAGGCGCAAATATAAAATATTGACTTGAAATAGTTGGTTGTTGATAAAAATTCATGTTCCGGAATGGGCGGTTACAGGGAGTTTATATTGTCATTTGTAAATTCGCATGCATTCTTGAACGATGAACTGGCGAAAATTCAACGGACAAACAATTGACATCCCGATCAAACTGGCGGTTGAACAGGCAATTCTTACCGAAACCGAAGCGGGCAATAAATTGAAAGTCTGCATTGGTACAGATTCTCAAGTAAGAGGAGAGGTGACGGAGTTTGCGACTGTCATTGTTTTTCTACGCGAACATCGCGGGGGCTTTATGTTCATTCATAACGACCGAACCAGATATAAGTACACCATTAAAGAACGCATGCTGACTGAAGTTCAAAAAAGCATCGAGATTGCTTATGAGCTGTGCGATTTGTTAGATGCCTATAATCTTGATCTGGAAGTTCATGCAGACATCAATACGAATCCAAGTTTTAAGTCGAACCCGGCATTGCATGAAGCGATGGGTTACATTCTTTCTATGGGCTTTGCTTTCAAAGCCAAGCCTGAAGCTTTTGCCAGTTCAAGTTGCGCGAACAAGGTGGTTTGACCGAAATTGATTTACCCGTTACTTTTCTTGATGAATTTCTTCCTCAGAATATTGAGGTTTGAATGACTGTGTTTTCAATTTGGCCTCAAACCATTGATGAACGGGAATGAGTTCAGGCGATTGAATGATCCATCGCAGGTCTGGATCTTTTGACCGGAGTTGGTCAAGCAATTCAGGCTTTGAATCTCTTGTCTTGTTAAAATAAAATGATTGCTTGCGCAGTTCAAGCAATAAATTCATAATTGTCTTATCCCGCTTGCGAACAGATTTTTCTTTCAGCGCTGCGCTAATGAACTGCCTGTAATTGGTAATCAATGAGTCCGCATGATCAGTATTATCATCTTCAATATCTATCAAAATGGATAGCAAGCGGATGCCAAGGTTCCATCCTTCTTTGTCCTGATCAATTTCGTGTGTATCCTGAAGAACAAAAAATGCATCGCGGAATTTGCGCTGAACGAAATAGGTACAGGCAAGCAGATAATTATATTTTGATTTTTTAAAATCATTTTTTTCAATCTTGTCATTTGCAATCAGCGACTTGATAGTTTGCTCCGCTTTATCAATTTCCCCGTTATAGAAATAACCGTAAAACTCCATCTCCATCATATTACCGTAATTTACTGTGTTGACTTTGTACGATTGTTTTGATTTTTCTGAATTTTCTATAGATGATTGAAAACGGTAACTGATCAGATCGTTGCTACTGAGCAAGGCATAAGCATTTCCAAGTCTCCGTTTCAAATACACTGATGGATTTTTCTCAACAAACGTTACCAATTTTTTCAATTCCTGATCTGCCTTGCTCAGGTGCATCAGTGATTGATAATACTCCACATTAATTACAATCAGAAAATAACCTACCAACGGTGATTTGGTTTCTTCAAAATCCTTTTGAAGCTGAGCTCTTTTTTCTTCAAGAAGTTTCAAAAATTCCTTGTCCGGACTTCCGTGACTTAAACCTTTGAACCCGTAATTCATCGCAATATCGTTGTATGCATCCAACGCATGGATCAATGCCATCCGGCATTTTTCATAGTGTGCTGCCTCTTTATCTATTTCATCATATTGTTTTCTGCCATGCTTTAATCCGATCAAATGTTTTTTGAGATGCATGGCTTCAATCAGGAAATAATAAAATTCAAACTGTTTGGATGACTCAATCACTTTGTCATATAAATCAATGGCTTCCTGGCGAAGTCCGCGTGCCTGATAGATTTGTGCGACCAAAAGTTTCTTTGCCAGTTCAAAACGCATTTTTGGTGATGCTTCATAAGCGCCCTCGCGGGTGATATTCATATCGAGCAAAAGACTCTCTCCGATTTTATCTTTTAATCTAGTTATGATCATCCGCAGCGCATCATCTGTTCCTGCTTTTAATTTCCTTTTGAGAAATGGTTTTAAACTTTCATCATTTGCGTTTTCCAAAATCAGTTTAAGCAACAGCCCTGTTTTTGATTTGTATTTCTTCCCGCGTGTATCAAATGAATTCAGGTAGGTTTTGAGCACAACTAATTCGTTCTCATCCAGCAGTTTGATGAGTTTGATAAGTTGAACGAGAGAATCTTCGCGCATGATGATCAATAAATCCTTTCCCGGAAAGATTTGGATTTGCAACGAAAATACTAATGTGATTTAAAGGCAGTCAGAAAACATCAGTCAGAAATCAGCAATTCTTTGTCACAAATCCCCGCCAAACTGTAACATTCCCGAACCGATACAGTAGAAAGTCTTGTCTTTTGGCTCCAACTAATTGACACCAACTTTTTAACTTTTTAAATCCAACGCCATGGAAACCGTAATCGCTACACTTGTGGCTGTACTGTCCTTTTTGGGGTATAGCAACGAACAAATTTCTCAGATGAATCCGTCTCAGATGGAACAAACCATCATTCAGACCGGACATGCAGACCTGATTGAACAGGAAGAGGGAAACATGTAATCACTTGTCCGAACGAAAAAGGAGAACCCGGGAGAACATGGCTGTTCTCTCCGGGCATCCTTCCAACGTAATAACAAGTAAACAAATCCCTGCGGCTTGAAATGAGACCTCAAACCGCCTGAACAGAACTTCTCCTCCTTTTGAGAGAATGAGGTGAATAAAAAATTGTTTGAATTAAGCCACGTTGAGTGACCAAAGCACCAATGTGTGATCGCTCACTTTCATCACGGGGCTTTCTTCGCGTATGAGTGAATCGATGGACATTTCTATCAGATCGTCACCGGTTTTTTCGAAATGTGCATCCAGCAAACTCCTGAAATCATTGTAAACAAAAATGACCGGAATGCTGTCGGTGAATGAATTCAATCCCAGTGCATAGCGCACTTTGAAATTCGTCATACATTCATTCAGCAACCGCGTATTGCTCCATCCGAAAGATTCCTGCAACAAATACATCGCTGCCAGCACACGCATTTCTGTTTGCGGCATCCTGCTTTTTTCGCGATAAAGATTGCGGAACGGACTTTCATCAATCGAATTGGTTACATAAGAACGAAACAACCAATACCAATCGGTTTGATGAATCTGGATAGGCTTGTTCTCAATTCTGAGTTCAGTACGTGACTGAACAGATTCGCGAAGATTAAAAACTGACGAGGTTTTCATTTTAGCTTTGGTTTGAAAGTGATGTAATCTGAAGTTCTTCTTCTTTGTATTTTTTCTGATTGTATTTGCGGTTGGCGTCCCCGCCAACCGCGGTATCATTATTTTTTAAGCTGCTTTTCTCAACACACCGATTTCTTTTCTCTCCACATAAGATTCTTTCTCGTTCGGATATTTGAGTTCATGAACGTCAGCTACAAATTCGTTCACCGCGTTCTTGATCAGTTCCGCACCATTTAAATAATGACGAACGAATTTCGGTTTGAAATCAGAAAACATTCCAAGCATATCATGCAACACCATTGCCTGTCCATCCACATCAATGCCCGCACCCACTCCGATAACCGGAACTTCCAATGCCTGCTGCAATGCATGACCAACCCTGGGTGGCACGGCCTCAACCACCACACAGAAGCAACCAAGATCCTGCATGATTTTTCCGTTCTCTACAATCTGGAGTTCTTCTTCAAGCGTTTTTCCCTGAACCTTGAAACCACCTACCATATTGTGATGAGAAGGAGTGAGGCCGATATGCCCGACCACAGGTATACCTGACTCTGTCAAATGACGGATTAATTTTTCGTTTCCTGCAACGGCTTCAATCTTCACTGCATTGGCTCCGGCTTTCATCAGTTGCTCGATATTATCCATGGCGCGTTCCAATCCTTTGCGGTTTGACAAAAACGGAACTGCCGCCACGATGAATTTTTTTGGTGCGCCTTTTCTTACATCGCGAACGTGCATCGCTATTGTTTCAATATCACAGTTCACGGTGCTTTCTTCGCCATGCATAACCATTGCCGCACAATCGCCCACCAGGATTCCGTCTACATTGGTTTCGCTGACGAGTTTTGCACTCCAATAATCATAAGCAGTAACGATGGTGATCTTTTTGCCTTCGGCTTTGATTTTTTTGAATTGGTTGACGAGATACATAACGTTGGATTTTTTTGGTTTGAAAATTTAGCCTTTCGAGTTTTTGTTTGAATGATGAACCAAAAATCCCCCGATACCTTTATATACCAAACAAGAGATTCATGCGTTTCGAACACCCATTTTGACCAATATAGGCTGAAACGCTGTAATACCAATGTTTTTATGTTCTCTTTATCGTGCTGAAAATAATTGATTTAGTATACCTCCAATTGAAAAAAAGATAGAGGAAGAAGGCTATCAATTTGTAATTAAGATCCTAGTTAACTGCACAAAGGTCTTTTTGTTTATCAAATTTTTGAATTGAAATAACCCTTTTCTCAATTCGTCTATTTTTACGCGCCCCACATGAAACTACTCATCTCTTATCTCAAAACACATAAAAAATTAGTGCTCGTTGTGCTGGCGCTGGCTGCGGTTAACCAGACTTTCTCCATGCTCGATCCGTTTATCCTCGGCAGGATGATAGACAAAGCGAGCGGATTTAAAGATCTGACCAAAGGAGAGTTTGTGCAAATTATCGGTTATGCATTGTTGCTGCTGATCGGTGTAGCGATGATTTCGCGCATTGCAAAAAACTTTCAGGATTATTTCATGAATGTGGTGATACAGAAAACGGGCGCTAATATTTATACCGATGGCATCAAACACTCGCTCGAACTGCCATACCAGGTTTTTGAAGATCAACGCAGCGGTGAAACACTCGGCAAACTGCAAAAAGTGAGAACGGATGTAGAACGGTTTATTTCTTCTTTTGTAAATATTGTTTTTGTTTCTGTGGTCGGCATTGTGGTGGTGATTATTTACACGGTGAATGTTTACTGGGTTATTGCTCCCATTTATTTTTCTGCCATACCGATAATCGGCATTCTGAGTTCGGTGCTGAGCAGGAACATCAAGAAAATGCAGAAACAGATTGTTGCGGAAACAACGGCATTGGCAGGCACCACTACGGAATCGCTGCGCAATATTGAGCTGGTGAAAAGTTTGGGTTTATCTCAGCAGGAAATCAACCGCCTGAACGCAACTACCAATAAAATTCTTAAACTGGAGTTGAAAAAAGTGCGCTACATCCGCAGTCTCAGTTTTGTTCAGGGCACATGTGTCAATTTTTTGCGCGTCACGATTTTGGGTGTGATGATGTATTTGATTTTCACGCAGAAGATTTCGGTAGGGCAGTTCACTACGATGTTCATTTATTCGTTTTTCATTTTCGGTCCGCTGCAGGAATTGGGAAACATCATCAACATTTATCGCGAAACAGAAGTATCGCTCAATAATTTCCAAACCATTCTTGATACTCCGAAAGAACCCAAGCCTACGAGTCCGGTTACACTTACGGCAGTAAAATCATTGGCTTTTGAGAACGTAAGTTTTCAGCATCAGAGCGCGCGTACTGAGGCGCTCCGCGAAATTTCTTTTTCTGTTCATTCAGGAGAAACGGTGGCGTTTGTGGGTCCGTCCGGTTCAGGAAAAACTACGCTTGTGAAATTATTGGTTGGATTATATCATCCGAAATCAGGACGCATACTTTATAATGACAATGCGCATGATCAGATTAACCTCGAAGAATTGCGCGAACAAATCGGATTTGTAACGCAGGACACACAACTTTTTTCAGGAACCATTCGCGAGAATTTACTTTTCGTAAATCCATCAGCCTCAGATGCTGAATGTTTGAACGTGCTGAACAAATCTTCCTGCCAGAGTTTATTGGCGAGGGCAGATAAAGGATTGGATACGGTCATCGGTGAAGGCGGAGTAAAAGTTTCCGGTGGCGAAAAACAAAGACTTTCCATTGCGCGCGCTTTGTTGCGCCATCCTAATTTGTTGGTTTTTGATGAAGCAACTTCTTCTTTGGATTCAATAACTGAAGAAGAAATTACGCAAACCGTACGCGAATTATCGGCAGATAAAAAACATATTACCATCATGATTGCTCACCGTCTTTCCACCATCATGCATGCCGACCGTATTTATGTTTTAGAGCAGGGACAAATTGTTGAAGCCGGAAAACATGATGAACTCCTTGCCGAAAAGGGATTGTACTACGCGCTGTGGAGACAACAAATCGGAGAGCGAAAATTTGATAATACGCTGGCGGTTGCGTAAAAATTATTTTCCCTTAAAATCCGCAGTTCGTTTTTCTACAAAAGCACTCATCCCTTCTTTCTGATCTTCGGAAGCAAAACAGAGATAAAAGTTTTTGCGCTCGAAAAGAATTCCTTCTTCCAGTGGAGCGCTGAAAGATTTGTTGATGGCTTCTTTCACCAACCGGACTGCAACCGGTGACATCTGCGCTATTTCCCGCGCAAAACGGATTGTTTCTTCCAGATGCAACTGAACAGGAACAATTTTATTGATCAAACCAAATCGCAACGCTTCTTCGGCATGAATAAATTTTCCGGTGAGGATCATTTCCATGGCGCGCACTTTTCCGATGGCGCGTGTCAGCCGTTGTGTTCCTCCTGCTCCCGGCATCACTCCGATTTTTATTTCCGGCTGACCGAATTTCGCTGACTCTGATGCAATGATCATATCGCAGCTCATCGCGAGTTCGCAACCGCCACCTAATGCAAAACCGGAAACAGCAGCGATCAATGGTTTGCGTGTTTTTGAAATCTGGTCCCAGGTTGAAAACTGATCAAGGAGGAACATATCAATCGCATCCTTGTCTGACATTTCTTTTATATCCGCACCGGCTGCAAAACTTGTTTCATTGCCCGTCAAAATAATCACGCGTACATTTTCATCTGCATCGAGTGATTTCAACGCATCGCGCATTTCTTCCATCATTTGAATATTGAGCGCATTCATTTCTTTCGGTCTGTTCAACTGAATGAGCGCAATGTGTTTTTCAATCTGCGGGTTGACTTTGATTAATTGGAAATCCATTTTTTTTAGAGTTTGATTTCAAAATTGTTCGTCAGTATGAATATCATTAATGAGTAATAAAAGCCAACGCGGCTCCTACAATAATTGCGGTGAATTTGAAAAAAGTGATACTGTGATTTTTGGTTGCTGATTCAAACAGAATGGTGGTTGAAATATGGAAGAACGAACCCACTGCGAGCGCAAGAAAAATGTCATTGTACTGCATGAAGTTTTCCATGTTGTTGTTTTTCATCCAATGGGAACAGAGCGCCCCTAACGGAGTCATTAACGCATACGCAACCACCAATAAATAACCGTTTTTCATTTTGGAAACTGTGGCAATACTCATCAAAGCAAAGGCTGCCGGAATTTTATGCAGCACCACTCCGAGAAATAAGGAATTGTGTCCTTCCTCAGCTGCAAATTCTGTGTTCAACGGCAAGCCTTCAATAAATGAATGGATGCTGAGACCGATCAAAACGGAAGCAGCATAAAAAGAAGAATGCTCTTCCGTGGTATGGCTGTGAATATGATCCTGATGATTATGTTTTTTATTTGAATGTAAATGCCCATGCTCAATACCACGTGTGAAAAGTTCAAGGATCAATTGAATGATAAATCCGAGAAGTATCCAGGGAGCAATGGTCATTTTGTTTTGCAGATATAATTCCGGCAGCAGATGAAGGATGACGGTTGCGAAAAGGAACGAACCGCTGAAAGCCAACATCAATCGCAGGTTCTGATCTTTTTTATGACGCATCCAAAAAGAAAATATGCCACCAATAAGAGGGGCTGCGATGAGGATGATATATTCTATCGCACTCATAATGGCAAGGAGGCGTGGTTGATCATATTGTCTTTAAAATTCAACATTACAAACGACAAAACACAAATAAATAAAAAATCAAGAGCGGAATCATTGAATATATGATGCTCATGATTTCCGGAAAGGAAATTTTCTAAGTAACAATTTTTTACAAGAAATTCCTGTGATGATTCCGATCAGCGAACCAAGCACCGCACCACCCAAAACATCTGATGGGTAATGCACGCCCACATAAACCTGCGCATAACAAATACTTGCTGCCCAGAAAATTCCTATGGGTGCTATCCACTTTGCCTGATTAGGAATCAATGCAATAAAAAACACAGCCAGACCGAAGTGATTGGCTGCATGAGAGGAAGTGAAGCTGAATCCCACACCGCAATTGATCAGCAATCGCACTTGATCATTAAATGAAGGATCATTGCAAGGGCGTAGTCGTTCAAACATGGGTTTTATCAATGAACTGCTCAGTTGATCGGTTAACACCGCAGTTGCAACAGCAACAAGGATGATGAGCATTGAATTGATTTTGTATTTCCAAATCAACAGCAGAAGAAGAATGATATAAAGCGGAATCCATGTGGTTTTTTCCCTGATCACCGGCATGACCGAATCAAAAAAATCATTGGTCCATTTTGAATTGATGGTTTTAAAAATCTGTTGATCAATTTGCAACAACGAACTCACTTCAGGATTTTTTTGCAATTAAAATTAAACGATCTGAATTTTTTTCATCATAAGGATTGAGCGCATAATCGCCATAAACATTGGTCAATCTCAATCCGCTTTGCTCAAAGAGATTTTTGAAATCTGAAAGTTGCAGAGCTTGTACATTCTCTTCAAAATAAGATTCTTTGCCTTCATCATGAATGCTGATACGTTTGATCACATGTTTGCCATCAAATCTGCGCTTGATCAAAAATTCAATTCCGTCAATCCTTCTTACTTCATTGAAAATCATACCCGCTAACACTTTTCGCGTATTCATAAAATCGATGACCACAATTCCATCATTTTTCAATTGTTTGGCAATGGCGAACATGGTGTTTTGATTATCATCTTCGTTATCAAAATATCCGAAGCTGGTGAAAAAATTAAAAACGAAATCAAATTCGTTGACACGAAAAACTTCACGCATGTCGTAAAGATGAAAATGCAAGGAAGTTTGCTCGAAATTTTTTGCAATGCTGATGTTTAATTCCGAAAGATCAATTCCGGTTATTTGATATCCTTGTTTGTTCAGATAAACTGAATGTCGTCCTTTACCGCAGGCAAGATCAAGCACTTTGGCTCCTTTTTTTATTTCAAGATGCAAGGAAAGCTTGTCAATGAAATACTGAGCTTCACGTTCGTCCCGCGATTCATAGAGAATATGGTAATAGGGTGAATCGAACCATGTTTCAAACCATTGCTGAGAGTTGCTCATTCTGTTGCGGAATAATTTGGGTAGGTGAGGAGAGTGATTTTCAATCTTTAAATTTGCGCGTCTAAATTATCTATAGCGTTGACGCTCATCAAATCTATTTCAGGAATAAGAGGAACCATCGGTGGAAAAGCCGGTGAAGGATTGACTCCGATTGATATTGTGAAATTCACTTCTGCATTTGGTACATGGGTAAAAACAAACTCAAAAAATTCAAAAATTGTGATTGGCAGAGATGCCCGCGTTTCAGGTGAAATGGTCAATCATCTTGTTATCGGCACTCTTCAGGGACTTGGATTTGATATAGTTGATCTTGGTTTGTCCACTACACCAACGGTTGAAATTGCGGTGACGCTTGAAAACGCAGGTGGTGGAATTATTATCACCGCTTCGCATAATCCGAAGCAATGGAATGCATTGAAAATGCTGAATGCTCAGGGAGAATTTATTTCTGAGGCCGATGGAAAAGATATTTTGAAACTGGCTGAAAGCACTTCTATCACTTTTGCTGATTCAGGCAAAATCGGTACTTATTCAAAAGACGATTCATATATTCAAAAACACATTGAGAAGATTCTTGCTATTCCGTTTGTTGATGTGGATGCAATCAGAAAGAAGAAATTCAAGATTGTGATTGACTGCGTGAATTCGTCAGGAAGTATTTGCGTTCCGCAATTATTGAAAGCGCTTGGTGTTGATCAGATTGTAGAGTTGTATTGCACACCTGACGGAAATTTTCCGCACAATCCGGAACCACTTCCTGAAAATCTCACCATGATTTCCAACGAAGTCAAACTACAGCGCGCACATCTCGGAATTGTTGTTGATCCTGATGTAGACAGACTTGCGTTGGTATGTGAAGACGGAACTATGTTCGGGGAGGAATACACTTTGGTTGCAGTGGCGGATTATTTATTGCAAAATAAAAAAGGAAACACGGTTTCCAATCTTTCTTCTACTAAAGCATTAAAGGATATTACTGAATCAAACGGTGGAAAGTACTTTGCTTCAGCGGTTGGTGAAGTGAACGTGGTAAAAAAAATGAAAGAAGTGAACGCAGTGATTGGTGGTGAGGGAAATGGTGGCGTTATTTTTCCCGATTTACATTACGGAAGAGATGCCTTGGCTGGCATTGCCTTGTTTTTGTCTCATCTTGCGAAATGCGGAAAAACAAGTTCTGTTCTTCGGTCAACCTATCCGAATTATTTTATGTCAAAGAACAGAATTGAATTAACGCCCGATATCAAAATCGAAAAATTATTTTCCAAAGTCAAAGCAAAATACAAACATGCAACTGTGAATGAAGAAGACGGACTACGTTTGGATTTTGACAATTACTGGATTCATTTGAGAAGTTCAAATACAGAACCCATCATTCGCATTTATTCCGAGAGCAATCATGAAACCACTGCAAAAAATATTACGCTGCAGGTTCTGCAGGACATCAATTATTTTGTCCGTGAAGGATTGTAATCCTAATTTGTAAATTCGTATTTCATTAGCATGAAAATTTATCTTGACAATGCCGCTACCACGCCACTTGATCCGAAAGTGCTGGAAGCGATGATGCCATATCTAACTGAAAAATTCGGGAATCCATCCGCCATTCATGCATACGGACGCGAAGTGAAAGCTGCAATTGAAAAGTCCCGAAAAATAATTGCAAGCTATCTGAACGCATCTACCGGTGAAGTCTTTTTTACTTCAGGAGGAACAGAATCAAATAACTGGGCATTGAAATGTTCTGTGCGCGATTTGGGAATCAAACATATCATCTCTTCCCCGATTGAACATCATACTGTTTTGCATTCGATGGACCATTTAAGCAAGGAAGGAGTTCAGCTTCATTATCTGAATATTAATGACTTAGGTCATGTAGATATGAGTCATCTCGAAGAATTATTGTCTTCTATTTCTGAACAAAAAATGGTTTCGCTCATGCATGCAAATAATGAGATCGGAACGATGATTGATTTGGATGAAGTTTCTGCACTTTGTCAGAAATACAATGCGTTGTTGCATTCAGACACGGTTCAAACAATCAGTCATTACAAAATTGATTTGCAAAAAACGAAATTGAATTTTATCACCGGTTCCGCACATAAATTTCACGGACCTAAAGGAATCGGATTTATTTATATCAATTCAAACACTGCAATTAAGCCGTTGTTTGATGGCGGTTCACAGGAGCGCAACATGCGCGCGGGAACAGAAAATGTCTATGGAATTATCGGAATGGCAAAGGCTTTTGAACTGGCGATGGAAAATCTGGAAGAAGACAAAAAATATATTACCGATTTGAAATATTATATGATGTCTCAGTTAGAAAAGAACATTCCCGGCATTGAATTTTACGGGGATGCAAAAGGTCGTTCGCTGTATACCGTTTTGAATGTTGCCTTTCCTAAGGAAGATACAATGGGCACTTTGCTTTTCAATCTTGACATGAACGGAATATGTTGCAGCAGCGGAAGCGCCTGTACCAGCGGATCAGAAAATACTTCACACGTAATTTCTGCGCTGAATAAAAATCTCACTGCAACACCGGTGAGATTTTCTTTTTCACATCATAACACGAAAGAAGAAATTGATTTTGTGGTCACCAAACTCAAAGAGATGGTGATGGCGGAAGTCTAGTTCAAACTTCTGAGAAATTCAATTGTATCCACTCCATCTGCATAATCTGCTAATTCCGGTTGTTGAGATTTTCCAAATGGAATATCGTTGCGCGAAACAATACATTGAATCTGTTTCATTTGTGACGCAATCCGATCTACCAGTTCATTTTCAGTTTTGTATTTCTCGTAATGAAGCGTTGCAACGGGCGAGGAGAGATTTTCATTTTCGGTGATCATCAGAAAATCATTGGCGAGATGATGTTGTTGATTCAATATCAGTAAGGTTCGGTTGTAATCATAGTTGTTCATGTATTTGTCATGCTCTTTCAGCCATTCAAAATCTTTCCATGCTTCAAAAAGAATTTTCAGATCATAATTTTCCGGAACAAAAAGTTTGGAAACATTGCGGCAGCCTAATCCGAAATAACGAAACACATCCTCGCCAAGAAGTTTCAATTCATCAGTTGACTCATTTCCGTTTAGCACAGCAACGGATGTTCTGTTCCTGCGGATGATATTTGGTTTTTTACCGAAATAATATTTGAAATAGCGCGATGAATTGTCATTGCCTGTCGAGATTGTTGCATCAAATTTTTCCAATCGCTCAATCAGTTTGATCTGCGAAGCCAATTCAGGAGAAATTTCGGCAAGCATCTCAATCAGCATTTTTAAAAGCAACGAATCTTTGGAAGATAATTTCAGGAGTGCTGTATTTCCTGTCGCTAAAACAGAAAGCAGATCATGAAAACCGACCAACGGAATATTGCCTGCGAGAATCAACCCGATATCTTTTGGTGAGTTATTCTCTTCAGGAAGATTATAGGTCCGTAACCAATTGGTCAGCAAATCCTTTTTGAGAAATTGATCAGTGATACTTTGTAATGCTAACTGTGAATTATCAATCGTAAACCATTTGTTCTCATGGAAGTAACGCACCAAAACAGGTTCGAGTTCTTTGCCGGATGATTCGATTTTCGCACCCCATTCTGCTAATGCGTTTATTCTCTCTGTTAATTTCATTTTTTGTTGCGCAAAGATAAATGCGCATGAACGAGATACTTCTGTCAAAAAAATTATCAGACTCGGATTTGTAATTGTTTGATTGTTCGATTGTAAAATTGTTAAAACGAATCAACAATCAAGCAATTCAGCAATCAAGCAATTTGCTCTTTATGCAGATCGATCAGAATACATTCAACCTTATTGATCTGAAAATTGCAGTTTAAATTTGCATCATGAATCAACCGCTCATCGCGCCTTCCATTCTCAGTGCGAATTTCTCCAATCTCGAAAAAGATTTTTTGTTCCTGAATCAAAGTGAAGCCGACTGGATTCATGTGGATGTGATGGACGGAAATTTTGTTCCTAATATTTCTTTTGGCTTTCCGCTTCTCATGGCGATGAAAAAACTTTCTTCCAAACCATTGGATGTCCATCTCATGATTATGCAGCCTGAAAGATATATCGGTGCGTTTTATGATGCAGGTGCTGACCGTTTGTCGGTTCATGTTGAAGGAGCAACGCATCTTCACCGAACCATTCATCTGATCAAAGAACTCGGAATGAAAGCAGGTGTTGCCATCAATCCTGCTACTCCCGTTGAATCACTTTCTGAAATCATCGCGCATGTTGATCAGATTATCCTGATGAGTGTGAACCCCGGTTATGGCGGACAAAAATTTATTCCCTCGTCACTCGAAAAAATTGTGGCTCTCAAAAAATTGATTCAATCAAAAAAATCAAATGCCTTGATTGAAATTGATGGCGGTGTGACATTGGAAAATGCAAAATCAATTGTTGATGCAGGTGCTGATATACTCGTTGCGGGCAATACCGTTTTCAATTCAAATGATCCGCTGCAAACCATCAGCAGTTTGAAAAATATTTCTGCAAATACTTTTCAGACGAAATAGACGTTTGTAAACCATGCATTTTCCACTTCGCGGCTTTTTCAAAATGATTTCGAAATTCACCGTACTCTTTTTACTTGTTATAAGCGCGAACAGTTTTGCGCAAACACAATCCACGGTCTTTGGAGTTGTGCGCGATGCTAAAGGTGGCGTTATACCGGGAGTGAATGTATCAGTGAAAGAAAACAAACTCCTTGGCACCGTCACGGACAATGACGGATTGTTCACCATCTATCTTCCTGCTTCAAAAACTTTTACGGTTCGTTTTTCTTTCATCGGCTACAAATCAGAATCAAGAACAATCAATACTACTTCACCAAAAACAGAATTATTCATCACGCTCAAAGACAGCACGTATATCGGCCCCGGAATTAATGTGCATCAGTACAATCCCGGAATGGTGAAAGTGGATATTGGTGCTATTGATGCGTTTCCAAATCCCGGTGGTGGAATAGAAGGATTACTTCCTTCCATCGGTCTTGGAGTTCATGGTATGGGAGGTGAATTGAGTTCTGCCTATTCTGTTCGTGGTGGAAATTTTGATGAGAATCTTGTTTTCGTCAACGACTTTGAAGTCTATCGACCTTTTCTTGTTCGCAGCGGACAACAGGAAGGTTTGAGTTTTGTGAACACCGATATGGTGCGCTCCGTTGCTTTTTCTTCCGGTGGTTTTGATGCAAAATATGGCGACAAACTTTCTTCTGTGCTCGATGTGGAATATCGCAGACCTCGACCGATTGACAATAAACGGTTATTCGGTTCTGTGGGTTTGAGTTTTCTTGGTGGCAGCGCACATCTCGAAGGCGTTTCCAAAAACGCAAATTTTGCATGGAGCATCGGCACACGTTACAAAACCAGTCAGTATTTATTGAATAGCCTGGAAACAAAAGGTGAGTACAACCCTTCGTTTACTGATGTGCAAACTTTTCTCACCTGGGATTTAAGTCCCGCTATTTCTCTCGAATACATCGGCAATTATGCGCGCAACAAATTTTCTTTTCGTCCTGAATCGCAGGTTACCACGTTTGGTGTGGTGAACAATGTGATCCAACTCGAAATATTTTTTGACGGCTCCGAGCGTGATGAATACGAATCACTCATGAATGCTTTTGCGGTGATTCATAAACCCAATGATCATCTCACTTTAAAATACATGACCTCCTATTACAACACCCGCGAGCAGGAAACTTTCGACATCATCGGTGAATATTGGTTGGGTTTGGTGGAGAGCAATCTGGGCGAAGATGAATTCGGTTCGGTGAAATATGGCTTGGGTTCAGGCACCACGCATGACTGGGCGCGCAACGATCTCAACGCCATCATCTGGAATGTGGCGCACAAAGGTTATCGCGAAAAAGAAAATAATTATCTGCAGTGGGGTTTGGATTTTCAATACGAGGATATTCAGGATCATCTCAACGAATGGACCCGTTTGGACTCTGCCGGTTATTCGCTGCCGTTCTCTAAAGATTCTTTGGTCACCATTTTTTCTGTGCTCAAATCCGATCAGGCTTTGCAGTCGCATCGGGTGCGCGGATATTTCCAGAATACAAAAGACCTCGACAACGGTTTAAGCATCACCGCAGGCGGAAGATTTAATTATTGGTCATACACCCACGAAGTTTATCTCGCTTCACGTTTTCAGTTTGCATATGCTCCTGAAAAATGGGAACACAAAACTTTTTTCCGCACCGCATTCGGTTTGTACAATCAACCGCCATTTTACCGCGAACTGCGCGATCTCGATGGCATCATTCACAACGATGTGAAATCCCAAAAATCCATTCACTTTCTCACCGGCATGGATCTCAGTTTCAAATCATGGGGGCGCGATTTCAAATTCGTGACCGAAGCCTATTTCAAATACATGTACGATCTCATTCCTTACGAACTCGATAACGTGCTCATCCGCTATTATGCCGAGAACTCTGCCGTGGGTTATGCCGCAGGAATTGATTTTCGCTTGTATGGCGAGTTTGTAAAAGATGCCGAATCATGGATCAGCATGAGCGTGATGACCGTGCGCGAGGACATCAAGGACGATGTGATATATAATTATTACGACTCCACCGGTGCGCAGATTTATGAACCCCTCGGCAATGAAATTCCTGCCGATATTGATACCGTTCATCCCGGCTTTATTCCCAAGCCTACCGATCAGCGCGTCAACTTCGCCATGTATTTTCAGGATTATCTGCCGAACAACGAAAATTTCAAAATGCACCTCAACCTCGTTTTCGGAACCGGTTTGCCCTTTGGTCCGCCTGACCACGACCGCAGCCGCGATACCCTCCGCATTCCGCCTTACCGAAGGGTTGACATCGGTTTCTCCGCCCTGCTGTTCAACAACAAAGACCATTCGTACACGCACAAAAACATTTTCCGCAATTTCGAATCCGTGTGGACCACCCTCGAAGTCTTCAACCTCCTCGGCATCAACAACACCATTTCCTATCTCTGGATTCGCGATAACGTTAACAACGTATATGCTGTGCCCCAACACCTCACCTCGCGAAGAATTAACCTCAGGTTGATTGTGAAATTCTAACGAAAAAATTATTGGGCTTGCCCAACTCTTTTTTTAAGAGGTGGGGCGGCTAACTACACAAAGCTCTGCCGGGCTGTCCGCTACAATCTTTTTTGTGAAAAACAAAAAGTTTCCGCTTCCATCCTGTCGCGGGGGCGGGCTTTGATTATTTCATTTTCAGAATAAAATAAAGAATGCTTTGATTTCTGAAATATTCTTCGTTTCTTTCGTGTACCATGAAGCGAAAGAAAGTTCTATTTCTCCTTCTCGTTTTTTCTACTCTCGGAGTTTTTGCATTCTCTCTACTCAACAAATCAGACCAACAACAGAATTTAAATACTGAAAAGGCAACCGTTGCTGTTGCAAATGATTCGCCTGTTGTGGCGTTGAAAACCGATACAATTAAAGCGGTAGCAGCAACTACGCAACAATATTCAGATTCAATTTCGTTGTTTCAACAAGCATTTGAAGAAATCAAATTGATGCTGGAAGGAAAAAGACAACTGGATTTTAAACGCGCTGTTTTCATAGTGGAGAATGCTTACCTCGATAATTCACTCAACTATATGGAGTACTGTAATCAGATTAATTCGATTGCAGTAAAGCTGAAAGACCTGATTAAGCAAAAACATTTTGAATCGTATAAGACCTCCGGCAACTGGGCTGCATTTACTTATATGTGTGATTCAATTCCTGAAAATAATTTTCACCCTTTTGATTATGACTTTGATGATTTTATGGGTGATGAAGATTGGTCAAAAATGTTTGTGACCAAATTGTTGTCGAGCAAAAAAGGTCAGTGTCATTCTTTGCCGATGTTGTACAAAATACTTTGTGATGAAATTGGAGCGGAAGCGCATCTTGCATTGGCTCCTCAACATTTGTATGTAAAACACATTGACGAGCAAGGCGCATGGACGAATGTGGAACTCACGAACAAAAGTTTTCCGCGCGATCAATGGATTATTTCTCAAATGGAAATAACCCGCGAAGCGATTAAGCAGGATGTATATATGTACCCGATGAATGATAAAGAAAGCATTGCGCTCTGTCTATTTGATCTTGCGCAGTGCTATGACAAAAAGTTTGGATTGGATAGTTTCAGTTTGATGGTGATTGATGAAGGATTGAAATATTATCCGAACTGTATTAATCTCTGGATGGAAAAGGTTGAAAATATTGGGATACTCATCGAAAATGAAAAGCAAAGAGAAAATCCTGATCGAAATTTTATTGAACAAAATATTGCGCTCTACAAAGAATTGAATGCACAGGTAGATGCAATGGGTTACAAAGAAGAATCGCCTGAAGCGTATGCTGAATGGGTTAAAACCATTGAGCAGGAAAAAGAGAAACGCGGATTAACAGAAAAGAATTGATTTCACAAATAGAAACACGCAACATGAAAAAGATTTTAACCATCCTGATTTTTTCTTCGGCAGGTTTAATAGCCGAAGCGCAAAATCCTTACGCCATTTTTGGCTACGAGCCAAAAAGCATTTACCCGCAAAAGAACATCAGCGAAATGTTTACGATTCCTAATGCGGATTCTTGCAGTGCGGTAAAGAAACTGGTGTTTGATTTTGAAAGTGGATTTGTTTATCTGTTATCCTACGGTGATATGATTGCAGATACGGTTGACATGGATGATTTGGTTTTCATGAGATGGATGAGTGTTGACCCGCTTTCAAATGGATATCCCTCAGCCAGCCCCTATAGTTTTGTCCTCAACTCACCAATTCAAGCGGTTGATCCTGATGGACAAAAAGTGTTATTTGTGAATGGGTATTATAATACTGGGTCATTATCTGGATTAGCTGGTGATGTAGGCGGTGAAGATTATTGGAGCTATAGTTTTATCAATGCCGCGAGTACTTTTTTAAATGATGCAAACTCCCAGTTCATTGATGGCAGAGGCGAATGGAATTCATCTGGGGCAAGTAGATACGATGATGGTTATGCATGGGCACAAACTAATTATTCAGGTCTAATTGAAGGCGTGTTAGACGAAAATGGAGTGCAAACTGAAACATTCAAAGTTGTTTCACACAGTATGGGAGCCGCATATTCAGAAGGTGTAGTGAAATATTTGGAAGAGCAAGGCTTGGTTGTCGAAACTGTTTTGCATTTTTCTGCCGCAGATCCAACAGGGTTTGAAGCAAGTACTAACCCGGATACTTATCAGCTCAATTACGAAAATGACATTGTTCTCGGTTATAAAAATTATGGTGAGAATTCAAGCATGATTGAAGGTGTAGACGTTTATGGCTCTGTCAACACTCCAGGAAATAAATTGTCTGACTATGAGAATAGTCATGCAAGAACTAAATCCAATTCTGATACATTCGATGCCCTATCTGATCTTCAGAATATCCAGATGAATTTTGTCGAAAATGTGGATTTCGGTCCTTTAGATTATACGTGGGGTACATATAAAAGCTCAGGAACCACTAATGGAACTGACTTTAATGTTGTTAGCAAAGGAGGTACAACATATTACGGCTCATCGGGTGCTGACAATTATGATGGTCCTCCGAAATAAATCATGAAGAACTTTTTTCTCAGCATCACATTTTTATTTTCATTCGGTTGTAAAGCACCAAAACAGCCTGAACTAACGAAACTTGAGCAAGAGTATTTTCAACAACTCAGCGAACAATGTAAATGTGAAGTGAAAAGGGAAATTGATTCCGGGATTTTGATGAACGCCCGAGACGAAGGTTCCTATTTAATCATGTTTGATAATGTTGAATGTGAGATATTGGAGGCTCAAGACTTGGGGCCACAGAGTAAAGAGATTTCCATGGAAGTTTACCAAAACATATTGAAGAAGGATTCTCAATACATTGAAATCATAGTTGTTTACAAATGTTCCACCGGAGTTAACCAATATCGGTCAAAGAGTTTTGAGTTTGAAGTAGATTCTCTGGGGAATTGAATTCACCCTTGATTGAAGCAATCCATGATATTAAGCCCCGCCCGTGTCTCCTTTTTTAGGGACACGCACGAAAAAAGCAAGAGATAAAAACCATTCCCGCTTTTCATTTTCAAACCTTCAAATTAACTACTTCCTCCCCATCAATATCTCCGTCAGCTTATCATTCTCCCTCTTCAAATATTCAATCTCCCTTTTCAATTTTTCAATTTCCTCCTGCGCAGCACCGGAAACCGCAACCGCATTTTTATCCGCAGCAGAATCCGCCCCCATCAAATAATGCTTTACAAAATCATACTCCAGCGCCACAGATATTTTTTGCGCCATTCGCAAATCAACCGTTTCCCGTTTAATCAGTGTCCCAGCCGCTTCACCCCCTGCGTTCGCTTTGAAGCACAGCCGGAGAAAATTAATTTTTACTTCGCGATCTGTAAATCACTCACAAGTGAAGAAGAACGATTTAGTTTATCTGCCACTTGTCTGAGAAAATTTAATTTTACAATCAAAATCTGCTATTTATGAATAAAGATGCTGTCATTCAGGAGATGTTAGAAGTTCTTCGCAAACTACCTGAAGAAAAGATTGTTGAAGTGTCTCACTACGTACAATTTCTGTTGAAAAAGATGGATGACCTTGAATTAGATAAGGGAATGGAGAAGATGGCAACTGAATCAGAAACTTTTAAATTCCTGAAAGACGAACCTGATATTTACACTTTAAATGATCTGAAAGAAGTGTATGGTAAGCAGGGGTGAAATTGTTCTCACGGACTTTCCGTATACAGATTTAAGTTCAAGCAAACTCCGACCTGCACTCGTATTATTGACGGATAACAACAATATCATGCTGGCATTTATAACCAGCCAATTTCCAATCGAGAAATATGATGTAGAAATCAAACCTACAACTCAAAATGGTTTAAGATTAACATCACTTATACGGTTGTCCAAAGTGATGACTCTTGATCAAAAGAGAATTGTCGGAAGGATCGGAGAATTGGATCAACAAACTTTCGATCATGTCAGAGACAAACTCAGACTGATTTTTGAACTTTAAGCCCCACCCGTGTCTCTTTTTTAAGTACACGAACGAAATAAGCAAGAGATAAAAACCATCCCCCGCTTTTCATTTTAAAATTTTTAAATTCTCAAATCTTCAAATTAACTATTTCCTCCCCAGCAATATCTCCGTCAGCTTATCATTCTCTCTCTTCAAATATTCAATCTCCCTTTTCAATTTTTCAATTTCCTCCCGCGCAGCACTGGAAACCGCAACCGCATTTTCATCCGCAGCAGCATCTGCTCCCATCAAATAATGTTTCACAAAATCATACTCCAGCGCCACAGATATTTTTTGCGCCATCAGCAAATCAACCGTTTCCCGTTTAATCAGGTAATTAATATTAGGCGAACTGCACCCGATTAACTTCGCCAGTTCAGTCCCTTTCATCTTCAATTCCCTCATTCGCTTCTCAATCATCTGCCCGAAATGCAAATTTTCAATAGCCGCTTTTACTTCTTCCATTTTTTATTCTGTTTTTAGATCATCAATCAACACCTTACCACCATTCAACTCACGGTTAAAGCCATCCTTCCCCCTGTAAGCCCATAAAATTAAACAATCCTATGCATCAATTTAATCATAATTGACATTAGTTTATGTCAATTTTATCTCTATTTATGTCAATTTTATCTCTGTTTATGTATAATCGATTAGTGTTTATGCATATTTTATATGAGTCTTTGTCTATTTTATTTCTGTTTTAGCAACTTTTATATCTGTTTTAGTGAATTTTATACCTGCCAGCCAATATTTGCCTTCTGCCAACGATTAATTGGCTTCTGGCTTCACCGCATGAACATAAATGCATTGAAAGAAAACAAAGGACAAACGATCCCCGAATTTCATCATCAAATTATCAAATCACCAAATCATCAAATCGCTTTCTGATAAACCCCAAACAAATAATCACTCTCGTTACCGGCTTTGAGAAATTCATCTTCTAAGAAAAAAAGTTTTTGGAGAACTGTCTTAGCAGCTTCACCCGCAGGGGAAGCTGCGTCCTGGAGAAAATGATGCGAAATATCCTTGAGCGCGGGCATGAGGAGGTTGCCGCCATAAGGTTTTTCCTCGAGGGTTTTGAAATGCGTGCGCAGGAGCGGGGCGATGCGCGAGGATTCAACGGCCTCGGAAGGATCGTTGATGATCATGCGCAGGGTGCCAGGTTTGTGAAATTGTTTTTTGATGATGGAGGTGTTAAAAATCTGGCGTTGCTGCGCGGGAATGGTTTGGATGGCTGAGTTGATGGCGCGCATCTGATGTTCGGGATATTGAAAACGGTTGGCGCCAACATATTCATTGATCAGCAGTAATCCGTTTTCGGTCAGCCCGGTTTTGACGCGCTCCAAAAGGCGGTCGATCTTTGAAAAATGATGAAGGCTGGAATGAAAAAGGATGACATCATATTTTGATTTTGAAAAATCGTATTGATATACATCGGCAATTTCAAATACCAGTTTATGCCATATTCCTGATTTGCCTGCGCGGTGGCTTGCATTGCGTATCAGGTTGGAAGTAATGTCGATGCCTTTGATCTGAATGAAATTTTCGAATTCAGCAAAGCGGAATTCATGCGAGCCGCTTCCGCAACCAATGGAGAGCATGCGCAGATCTTTTTTGCCCGCGAGATATTTGTTGACGAAATAAGTTTCGTAATCGGTTTCCGCATTGCCGGTTATGAGGAAATTCCACCGTGCGCGCACGGAAGGCACAATCCACCAATGCGCAAGCGTGATGCCTGAAATATCGAAAGTGTTTTTTGTACGGTTGCGCGCGCTCAAAGAAAATTTGGAGCGCAGATAAGAAGTTCCGCGCTGGCGCAGTTTGATGTAGAGGTCGGCAAAATCACCGGTGTTGATGAAATTCATTTTTATATCTCTTCATACTCTGCCACTAAAACACAAAAGCACCAAACGACACGAATCAATCTGTGAATTTTTAGTGTTTTAGTGATTTGGTGGCAAGTCTTTCTAAAACAATATTTCTTAAAACAGATTTTTCAAAAATTTCTGTTAAGTCAGATGTTCTGTAAACTGAATTCCGAAATTTTTCAATTCGGTCATGATGGGTTCGTAAATTTCTTTGATGACAGGAACAACCACTCCGCGCGATTTGAAATTTCCATTCAGAATGTTTTTCACGGCAATGCCAACCGGCAGCCCGACTGTTTTTGCCATCGCGGTGTAAATGGAATCGTCACCTTTCACAACTAGGTATGATTCGAGCGTTCTTACGCCCCTCTCCTTCGGAGAGGGGTTGGGGGTGAGGCCGAACCGGTGCCACATCACAATCATATCCTTATCATTTTCACCGAGCTTCCATTTTTCTTCTAAGATTTTTTGCAAAGCCTGAGCGGGTGTTGCTTCTTTCAATCCGATTTTTTCATCCGAAAAAATGCCGAGCCATTCGAGCATTTTCATTTCATCAGATTGTATTTGAATTCCTGTTTGTTCGCAGATTTTTTCTTCTACTGATAATGAATCACTGTAAGGCAGAAATGAATTGATAAATTTTCTACAGGAAATATTCTCCAATTGAATTTTATAAGAATCATCTGTGATTCCAAGCTGAACAAAAACATTCCAAGCAGAACAAAAAGGCGCAACGCGCAATGTGCCGCGTATCAGTGTAGGAATTTTTTCCAAGCCGTAAACTTCGCGGTAGGAGAGTGAGTCGCGGTTTGCATAGCCTTCAAAATTTCCGTGAGAAGGAATTTTTATTTGGATAACATTTTTGAATAATCGTTGATACGGAATAAATTTTATCTGCCCGTGATCAATAAATTTTGCGGTGCCTTGCCCCGCCAAAACCACATTCCGCGGATTCCATGTGAATTTGTAATGCCATGGATTATTATCTGATTCAGGTGCAATCAATCCGCCTGTGTAAGATTCGAAAGAATTTATTTCACCACCTTCGGTTTTGATACGGTCAATAATCTGCATCGCGCTCATGTGATCAATACCCGGATCTAAACCGCATTCCATCAGAAAAATTAAATCTGATTTCTTTGCTTCAGCATCCAACGCGCGGATTTCTTCAGGCACATAAGAAGCAGTGACCAAATGTTTTTTGAGAGTCAGGCAATGTTTTGCAATCTGAATATGAAATGATGCAGGTAGCATGGAGATGACAATATCAGCAGCAGTGATCAGCTTTAGCAAGAGAGGAGAATCATCCACAGAAAATTTTACAAACTCTGCATTCGGATGATTATTCAAAAGCATTTTCGTGCGTTCTTCATCCATGTCCGCCACAACAATTTTCCAACTTTCCGCAGGGGAATTATCCAACAAATATTTAATGAGAGAAGAGGAAGAGCGCCCTGCACCGAGCAAAAGAATTTTTTTCATTGCTACTTTTGATTCAGCGCGAAAATAATACTTGAGATATGAGACGTTAGATTTGAGACATGAGACACATCGGGGAATTTCGTGCTCGAACGCCTCACATCATAAATCATTATTACAGTGAGAAAAATTGAATTGCACACACTGATTGAAACATATGATTCAGTTGAAGAACTGGATCGTCATGATAAACTGCTGATTGCAAAAGCAGAAGAAGCACGAGAATTTGCTTATGCGCCATTTTCAAATTTCAAAGTTGGTGCTGCTTTGTTGATGGAGAATAATCATATTGTACTCGGAAATAATCAGGAGAATTCTTCTTTTCCTGCAGGCACCTGTGCGGAAAGAACCGCTGCATCTTCAGCTGCTTCGCAGTATCCTAACGTAGCGATCAAAACAATTGCAGTCGTTACTTCAGATACTGAATCAACCGATCCTACCGCGCCCTGCGGAATTTGTCGTCAGACTTTGGTTGATCTTGAACAACGTTTTAAGCAACCAATCCGTATCATCCTTAAATCAGGAACAGGCAGGGTGATAATCATCAAATCTGCTCATGATTTGATGCCGTTGGCTTTTGTTCTGATAAAGTGAATTTCTTTTTTTTCATTCGTAAATTTGTGCAATGGGAAAAGTTGTGACAGATATCGTAATCATCAATTTACTTGATGAGTTAAAAGCAGATGAAGGCATTATCCAACGGAGCGCCATAAGGAAAATTGAACTTAAAGGTGTTCTGGTTGACACAGGAGCAACCACACTTTGCTTGACAAAATCTTCTATTCAAAAATTGGGTTTAAGAGTTTTGCGCGAAGCAAACGTTTCCACTGCTTCTGGATTTATGCCTATGAAAATATATGAAGGTTTGAAAATCATGATTGGTGAAAGAGTGGGCACATTTGATTGTGTAGAATTACCTGATGGTGTTGAGCCAATGTTGGGTGTGATTCCGTTGGAAATGCTGGGAATTGAAATCGACCTTCAAAAGCAACGATTGGTTTTTCTTCCTGATTCCGGACCGCGTACATATTTATCCGCCAAATAGTATTTGGTTAGTCATTTCAAATCTCACAAAATAAAATTTCGGCAATTACGTTATCGTCATCGTATCCAAAATCAAAATCGTTTCAAATTATCTTTGAACTAAATTTTATCTTATGCTCATGACGGAAAAACGAACAGCATCACAACACTTTATTGAACTGGAAGAAAAATATGGTGCGCATAATTATCATCCGCTTCCTGTAGTGCTGAAGCGCGGTCGCGGTGTTTTTGTTTGGGATGTGAGTGAGAAAATTTATTTCGATTGCCTTAGCGCTTATTCTGCCGTAAACCAAGGTCATTGTCATCCGCGGATCGTTGATGCGCTAAAAAATCAGGCAGAAGAACTTACACTTACCTCGCGCGCTTACTACAATAATGTTTTAGGCGAGTATGAAAAATTCATCACCAAGATGTTTGGTTATGATAAAGTATTGCCGATGAACACAGGCGTTGAAGCGGTGGAGACTGCTCTAAAACTCGCACGCAGATGGGCTTATGAAGTGAAGAAAGTAAAAGATGAAAAAGCGGTGATCATTGTTGCAAAAAATAATTTCCATGGTCGCACAACCGGGGTGATTTCTTTTTCAACTGATCCGGACAGCAAGAGAAAATTCGGTCCATACATGCCGGGCTATGAAACGATTCCGTATGATAATATTCCTGCACTGAGAAAAGCATTGAAGAATAAATATGTTGCGGGATTTTTGGTTGAACCTATTCAGGGCGAAGCCGGAGTGATTGTTCCTGCAGAAGGTTATCTCAAACAAGCTTATGCTCTTTGCAAAAAAGCGAACGTTCTTTTTATTGCGGATGAAATTCAAACCGGTCTGGCGCGCACAGGAAAAATGCTAGCCTGCGATTATGAAAATGTGAAACCGGATATTTTGATTCTCGGAAAAGCATTGAGTGGCGGAACGATTCCTGTAAGTGCGGTTTTAGCAAGTGATGAAATCATGCTGACGATAAAACCCGGTGAACACGGATCAACGTATGGAGGAAATCCGCTTGCCTCAGCAGTTGCGATTGAAGCTTTGAAAGTGATCAAAGAAGAATTTTTGGCTGAGAATGCTTTGGTGATGGGAAAATTATTCCGCGACCAATTGAAAATGATGAAGAGCAAAGTTTTCATCAATATCCGTGGTAAAGGATTGTTGAACGGTGTCACGATTCCATCGCGCAGAAAAGATGCGGCATGGACTTTTTGTTTGAAGTTGATGGAAAACGGTTTACTCGCTAAACCAACTCACGGAGATAAAATTCGCTTTGCGCCACCGTTAATTGTATCAGAAGATCAGATCAGCGAGATGGTGGATATTATTTACCGGACACAGAAGGGGTTTAAGATTTAATCAGAGCTTGTACCCAAGTTTCCTAAACTCTTCCAATTTCTTTTTTATTGAATCATTTGACAGCGCAATTATTCTTGCAGCAAGTATCGCGGAGTTTTTTGCACCTGTTTTTCCAACGGCTAAAGTTCCCACAGGAATTCCGGGAGGCATTTGAACGATAGAAAACAGCGCATCAATTCCACCAGGCAAGCCGCCTTCAAGCGGAACACCGAGAACAGGAAGATTTGTTTTTGCGGCAACCACTCCAGGCAATGCGGCTGCCATTCCAGCTGCTGCAATAATTACCTGATAGCCTTTTGATTCAGCTGTTGAAGTGAGTTCAAAAACTTTATCAGGATCGCGGTGAGCAGATGCCACAATCATATCTGCGGTTATTCCAAACCACTCTAAATATTTTACGCTTTCGCTCATTACAGGTTCATCTGTTTGAGAGCCGAGGAGAATTAAAACCTTCATATGTACAAGTTCAAATTTCAAAATTTAAAGATCAAAGATGGAATGAAAAACGTGAATGTAGCAATCATAAATCATAATTCAGCAATCAGAATTTCTTTGAGCTTCTTTACTCCGGTACTTGCTTTCTCCTGAATGAATGTGGTGTCTTTGTCGATTGAAACTTCCGGTGTGCCGGGATCAACAATATATTTCGGTGTTCCTGATTTGATATAATGAATCAAACTCGCGGCCGGGTAAACAACCATCGAAGTGCCGACTACTACGAAAATATCGGCAGTGGTTGCGATATGGATGGCTGTTTCCATCATCGGCACCATTTCATTGAACCACACAATGTGAGGACGAAGTTGAGAACCTCGTTCGCATTTATCTTCTTTGTGTAAATCCTTTTTCCAATCGTAAATCAGGCGTTCATCAGTGGAACTGCGCACTTTCAGAATTTCTCCGTGAAGATGTGTGATGTTTTTACTTCCCGCCCGTTCATGAAGATCATCCACATTTTGCGTAATGATTTGAACATCAAAATATTTTTCCAACCCCACCAATCCGATATGACCTTCATTCGGTTTTGAGTCGAGTACATTTTTTCTTCGCTGATTATAAAAATCCAAAACCAATTCCTGATTTTTTGCCCATCCTTGCGGTGATGCTACTTCCATCACATCGTAACCTTCCCACAATCCACCGCTGTCGCGGAAAGTTTTGATTCCACTTTCAGCAGAAATTCCTGCGCCTGTAAAAACTACTAACCGCTTCATCAATCAAATCACTTTTAAATAATCATACGCAGTTTGAATATTTTCAATGATGTCACTTGCCATCATGCTTTCTGTCCCGACAATTTCAGAAGCAAAATCTCCGGCAAGTCCATGAAGATAAACACCGAAGACTGCTGCATCTTTTGCGGAATATCCTTGTGCAAGAAGTGAAGTAATCATTCCTGTCAACACATCACCGCTTCCTGCTTTTGCCATTCCCGGATTTCCGCTTGAGTTGAAATAACACTCACCCTCAGGAGTTGCGGTGCAGGTATGCGCACCTTTCAATACAATAAAACACTGAAGTTCGATTGCTTTTTTTCTTTGAAGTTCATTTCTTTCAAAGTCATTTTCCACCTTACCGAACAATCTTTCAAACTCCTTTGGGTGAGGGGTAAGAATAGAATTTTTCGGAATTGATAATTTATGTTTTGCAATCAGGTTCAATGCATCAGCATCGAGTACTAACGGAATTGTCAATTCGCTGTTGAATTGTTGAATTGCTTTTGCTGTTTGATCATCTTCGCCCAAACCGGGACCGATACCAATGGAAGAGAATTTTTCAACAGCGCTAACTGAAGTCATGAAATTTTCGTTCTCATCAATCTGAATCATTGCCTCGGGCAGCATTTCATGAATGACATCAACTCCGCCTTTTGGAACATGAATAGTTACCAAACCGCAGCCTGTTTTGAATGCAGCTTTCGCTGCAAGAAAAGCTGCTCCCATTTTCCCTTTACTTCCCGCGACAATCAGTGCATGACCATTCGAACCTTTGTGATCGAATTTTTTTCCGGGTTTGAAAATTTCTTTAGCATCTTCATCTGTGAAGTAGAAATTTTTTGTTTCTGATTTTTCAATAAAGTCTTTGGAGAGTCCGATTGATTTCGTTTCCCATTCACCCGCATATTCATAAACAGTTGGGAACATGAAAGAAAACTTTGGCAATTCAAAGGTCAGTGTATGTCTTGCTTTGATCATTGCGCCTGAAGAAACTTTATCAGCAAATAAACCGGAAGGAATGTCAACGGCAATCACATCTGCATTTGAGTGATTAATATGATCAATAAGTTTTGTTGCTAATCCTTCGATCGGACGATTCAAGCCTGATCCGAACAATGCGTCAATCACCGGATGATTTTTTTCTATAGATGGAAAATCGTTCTCGTGTCCGATGCTCTGAATTTTTACTGAGGTTATTTCTTTCAATCTGTTTTCATTCAATTCAAAATCTTTTGTTGGTGAATTGGTGCGCAGGATAAAGACTTCAATCGAAAATTTCGATTGCGACAACATTCGTGCAATACACAATCCGTCACCACCATTATTTCCTGTTCCGCAAAATATTTTCAATCCGGTAACACTGAATTCTTCCTCTGAGATCTTTTCCTCAAACCATTCTACAAAAACTTTTGACGCACGTTCCATCAAATCGGAAGACGAGATTGATTCGTTTTGAATGGTATAGTGATCAGCTTCGCGAATTTGCGAAGCGCTGAGAATTTTCATGTTGCAAAGTTCTTAGAAAATCCGCTTGATCAATCTCAGTTTGTGCGAGTACTTTTTTTTCTCCTCGTTGTAAATTCCGTAATGATCAATACGGTCAATGCGCACTCTGCCGGATGCATGGATGATTTTGTTTTCGTTGAGAATAATTCCAACATGTGTAATCTTTCCTTCTTCGTTATCAAAAAATGCGAGATCGCCCAATCTTGCTTCGCCAATCATATTCAGCAATGTTCCTTGTTCTGCCTGCTGATATGCATCGCGCATCAGTTGAACGCCAATCATTTTAAAAACAATTTGAGTGAATCCGGAACAATCAACACCGAAAGGAGTGCGCCCACCCCAGAGATATGGAGAGTTGTGAAATTTCACCGCCACTTTTTCCATCGCTTTATCGCGTGAGCCATTCAACGTGGAAGGAATTACAACATTACCATTGAAAACGAATTTGGTTTTATCCAACTTGAAATTCATTCCGTCAAAATACGGAAGCGTGCTTCCCATGACAATAGGAATATGCATGTTGTCGTTGATTGCGATTCCGGCAATGTCAAATACAAAAGCATTTTCGGCAGCCTGATTTTTTTCTATTGCTGATTGATCAATCGGTTGAAATTGATTTTTATCAATCAAACCTTCATACAAATCATGGGTGATGGAAATGCGCATCCATTTTTTTTCTTCTGCAAGAATTTTAAAAGTTTCTCCGAATAAAAGTTGAGTGACTTGTTCGCTGCGGTCATTCGCTTCTTTGCGTACCGGAACTATACTGAGGTTACAGATGCCGAAATTCAATCTGAAAAGTTTTTCAAATGTAGACTGGCAGGAGATGGGTAATCATTCGCTTTTCAACAGAGAACATTTCAGTATGTCGTAATTTCCATCAGGACGAATGGCTATTTTTGTTAGTACCCAAACAAACAGAATGAAGAAAATTTACTTTCCCGTTTTCATTTTTGCTTTTTTCTTCTTTGCTGAACTGAATGCGCAGGTGGTGATCAATGAAGTAATGATTACCCCATTGCCTGATACCTGTACGGTTTCCATGTTAGATTCATCCACACTTTGCGGAGTACAGTGGGTTGAGTTGTACAATCCAAATCCCTGTCAGTCTGTTTTCCTGAATTATTATTCAATTGGCGCGAACACCGATCCGGTAAATAATTTCGGTACATTCACTTTTTGGGTTGGGGTATCAGTTATTCCTCCGCTTGGATATTTGGTTATCGGTGCGAACGATGCCCCATACGTTGACATCAATATTAATCTCGCATCTCCTCTTGAAGTTTGTGGATCTGATCCATGGTCGTTAAATAATGGTGAAGGTTGGATTGCTTTATATGATGCAATTGGAAATGTGATTGATGCGGTTTACTGGACTGCGTTGCCGGGAAATCCTGCGAATCTTTTAATCAATCCTGAATTTGCGAATGCATGTTGCGAACCGATTGTTTGTCCTGCGCCATCATTGCCGGCAGCAAATACGATGTTGCCCGGTTCAGAAATTTTATATGGCGGTGGTGTTCCTACAACAGGTTTTTCATTGGCGCGTCAACAGGATGGAAGCAGTACATGGATTAATAATGCAATTCCAACTCCCGGTGCGTGCAATGATACTTGCGTGATTCCTTATGTGGTTGCTGTGACGGTTATCAATACTGTTCAACCAAGTTGTACGGACAGTACAGGTTCAATTTCTGTTGCTGCATCAAACGGAACACCTCCGTATTCTTATTTGTGGAATACAAATCCTGCGCAGTTTACTTCAACGGCTTCCAATCTTCCGGCAGGAAATTATTCTGTTACTGCAACGGATTCTTACGGATGCACTGCCACTCTTTCAACTCAGTTAAATCCAACGGGCGCATTAACGGCAATTATGAATTTTACAAACGTGACTTGCTTTGGTGATGCAGATGGAACTGCGGATGTTTCAAATGTTCTCGGTGGTGGCGGAACTTATAATTATTTGTGGTCGAATGGTGCAACAACTCCAACGATAACCAATCTTTCACCCGGAATTTATACAGTAACAGTAAGTGAAGCAGGTGGTGGAACACAAACTGTTTACACCGAAAATTTTGATGGTGCTTTAACATGGACTTTAAATGTTGCAACAGGTGCGAATGATCCTGATGCAAATATTTGGGAAATTTCTGATGATGAAGGCGGAGTAGCCCCGAATGGTTGTGGTGTTGCAAACAATGGTGATCAGACTTTATATGTTACAAATACATTTGCCCCAGGTATGGGTGCTGCATATAACGCAGGTGGCGTTTGTGTGCTTCTCGGAATTTGTGTGATCACAGATCGCGCGGCTGAATCACCGAATATTTCTTCCGTTGGTTTTACAAATCTGACTTTGGATTTTGATTATATCGGAAATGGTGATGCGCTGATTGATAATTGTTCGCTTGAATATTCTTCTGATGGCGGCACAATTTGGAATGCTCTTGATCCGAGTTTGAAATCTCCGATCTGCGGTGGTGGTCAAGGACAGTGGACTGCTTATTCAACTGCACTGCCTGCTGCATGTGAAAACATTGCGAATCTGAAAATCCGTTTTGTGTGGGTGAATAATGATGATGGCGCAGGAACTGATCCGTCTTTCGCAGTAAATAATATTGTTATCTCCAGTCAAACGGCAGGTGCGGCTTGTGATTTTGTCGGCAGTGTTTCGATCACCGAGCCTCAGCCAATTTTTATTAATACGACTTCAACTCCTGCATCATGCGGTGCCAGTGATGGTACAGCAACTGCGATTGCATCCGGAGGAAATGGTGGTTTTAATTATGTGTGGAATACTTTGCCTGCGCAGAATACATCTACCGCAATAAATCTTGCAGGAGGAAATTATTCCGTTACCGCTACAGACGTTAACGGTTGCACCATCAGTGCAAATGTTTTTGTTCCGACAACAGGAGGCCCCGTGATTGATACAACCAATATGATTATTACCGATGAAAGTTGTTTGCAAAATGACGGTTCCATCACGGGAATTGTTGTAACAGGCGGAACATCTCCCTACATAATTGATTGGACGTATGCCGGAAATTCAGTCGGATCATCACTCGATATTTTCAATCTCGATTCAGGAACTTATACTTTAACAGTGACAGATTCCGACAGTTGCCCGACTACAATTTCAGTTCTCGTTAATCCAAGTGTTCCATTAAATGCAATCGGAGTTACTACGAACGAAACATGCAGTCAGTCAAACGGATCGGCAACCGTAAATGTGTTGAACGGAACTGCGCCATATACTTATGCATGGTCGAATGGCGGAAATACACAAACGATTACAGGGCTTGTTGCGGGCGTTTATGTTTGCACCGTTACGGATGCAAATAATTGTTCGCAGGTAATTACAGTTACTATCGGAAATACTCCCGCGCCCGTTCTCACTCTTTCATCAACCAATATTTCCTGTTTCGGAATGAATGACGGAACCGCAACGGCCATCGCAAATGGCGGAACTGCACCCATTACTTATTTATGGTCTGACGGAAGCACTACATCTTCCATCAATAATTTATCCGCAGGAAATTATGATGTTACGATTACCGATGCAGGCGGATGTTCCGCCACCGCATCAGCAAATATTACTGAGCCCGCTGCCATTTCAATTACTGCAGGTCCTGATCAGATTATTAATCTTGGCGATCAGGCTTCGATCACTTCAAGCGGCAGCGCAGGAATTGTTTCTTATTCATGGAATCCGATTACAGATTGTCCGACTTGTCAAAACACCACTGCATCGCCCACTCAAACTACCACTTACACCGTGACGGGAACGGATGCTTCGGGATGCATCGTTTCTGATGATCTTATCGTGACTGTTGTTCTTGTAGCCGGAAATGTTTTTGTGCCCGATGTTTTTTCGCCAAACGGAGATTTCATCAACGATTTACTTTTCGTTCGCGGGGCTGACATCGCCACCATACGCATGATTATTCATGATCGCTGGGGAAATCAGCTTTTCGAAACCGATAATATGACCACCGGTTGGGATGGAACTTACAAAGGCAAAGAAATGAACCCGGGCGTGTATGTATATTATGTTTATGGCACATTTAATAATGGAACGGCTTTTCAGAAAAAAGGAGATTTGACTTTGATCAGATAACATTTGAATAATTATTTCAATATGAAAAAAATATTACCAATCATTATTATTTTCCTGACTACTGTTTCATTTGCGCAGGACATCCATTTCTCACAATATAACATGTCGCCCCTCACATTGAACCCCGCCATGACCGGTTTTTTCAACGGATGCTATCGGCTTGCGGCAAACTATCGCAGTCAGTGGGGCAGTATTGGTGATCCGTATCAAACCGTGAGCGCTTCGGTGGATTTTACTGCATTCAAAGGCACATTGAAAAATGATTATCTCGGAGTAGGTGCCATGTTTTACCGCGATGCAGCCGGGCGCAGCAATTTCGGAACTACGACTTACAATTTTTCTATCGCTTATGCTAAAGGATTAGATCGCAGAGGAACCAACCTGATTGCCGTTGGATTGCAGGGTGGATTATTTCAACGAGGAATGGATTTGGAAGGATTGATTTTCGACTCGCAATATGACGGATTAAACGGAGATCCGAATTTACCAAGCTATGAAACGATCAATGAAAATCTGATGCTTGTTGATGCAGGTGCCGGTGTGCTCGGATTTTTTCAACCATCTGATAATTTTAATTTTTATCTCGGTGCATCTTACACACACGTTACCCAACCGGATGTTTCAATGATGGCTGCGGAAGAAATTTTGTATGCAAGAACCACCGCAAGTGGCGGAGCCAATATTCATTTCAGTGATCAGTTTGCATTGGTTCCTACTTTTTATTTGCAGATGCAGGGACCATCCCGCGAAATTGACGGAGGCGCTTTTTTCAAATTCAAATTGGATAATTACCGCGATGAAGAAACTTCTGTTTCCTTCGGATTGCTCGGTCGTTTTGCCGATCCGTTGTTCGATGCCATTTTATTAGCTGCGCGGATGGATTACAAAACACTTTCCATTGGATTGAGTTATGATATCAATGTTTCAGAATTGACCAAAGCAAGTAATCTTCGCGGTGGACCTGAAGTAGCATTGATGTACACCGGCAAATGCAGCTCAGGCGGCAAAGGAAGAATTTATTGTCCGAGATTTTAAATCGGAAATGCGATTCTTAATTTAAATTCGAATCGGAAACTCCCCGGCCAATGAAAAATATTCTACCCGTCTTTTTTCTGATTGCAGTTCTGCATGTTTTCAGCAATCAAATTTCCGCACAGGATATTCACTACTCGCAGTTTTATAATTCACCACTCACCGTAAATCCTGCGTTGACAGGAAGGGTGAACGGAACACTTCGCGTTGCAGGAATTTACCGCAATCAATGGGCTTCCATTATTTCTCCATTTGTTACTCCATCCGTTTCATTTGATATGCCTTTATATTTTGAGAACGGAAAATCAGCCATCGGCATCGGTGCATTAATCTTGAGTGATAAAAGCGGTTCATCAGGATTGACCAATCAAACCATCGGATTAAGTTCAGCCATTCATTTTGGAATAGGAGAGAAGAGTCAGTTGTCGTTTGGTTTGCAATTGGCGATGGTTCAAAGAAGAGTTGATCAAACGAAATTGGTATGGGCTTCCGACTTTAATGGCTTTGATCCCGCTCCAATTCCGACAGATGGTTTGTCAAATGATAATTTTATTCATGGCGATATGAATGGTGGTTTTCTCTGGTCAACCGTATTCAATCCGAAAATAAAATTCTACGCAGGCGTTTCTTTTTTTCATCTCACCGAACCGAACGAATCATTTCTTGGTGAAGCAAACAAACTGCCGATGCGCTATCTCGCTCACGGAGGATTTGAAATTGCATTGAGCGATAAAATTGATTTGCTTCCTTCGCTTCTATGGATGCAGCAACAAAAATTTCAGGAATTAAATCTCGGTGCGGCATTTGGTTTTAACCTTAGTGATCATTCCACTTTATATCTTGGCGTATATGATCGCCTGTCTGATGCGTTCATCACTTATGCAGGTTTTCGTTTTCATGAATTCACTTTCGGATTCAGTTATGATATTACCACCTCCGTTTTAAAAGATTCCAACAGCGGCAAAGGCGGATTTGAACTTTCTTTGATTTATACGGCCGTTCAAATTCTTCCTGAAACCAAAAGCATTTTATTTTGTCCGCGTTTCTGATCAGGATATTTCCGTTTGATTAAAAAAATATTGACCATCAAAATTCTACCCCTTCATGAGCTCATTTTTCCATCGCCCGTTTGAATTTCATTTTTTAAAACTGAACTTTAGAAACAGACTCAGTATTATTTGTTGTTTGATTTTATCATTCACTATTCTGAATGTTCAGGCACAGGATAAAGCCCCGAAAGAATTATCATGGAGAAAAAACCGGAAGGTGGCGGATGATCTTTTTGAACGCGGCAGTTATTACAACGCGGTTCAGTATTATGAAAAAGCATTCAAACAAAAACCCGCAAAAATTTATCTTGCCTATCAGATAGCCGAGTGTAATTTTTTACTCCGTGATTATTCCGTTGCGGCAAATTGGTATACTACGGTTTTGGCAAAAGACACATTAAAATATCCGGCTGCGCAATTCGGATTAGCCATGAGTCTTAAAGCGCAGGGCGATTATCAATTGGCAAGTTCCGCCTTTGATGTTTTCAGGAAAAGAAATTACAAGGATAGAAAAGGAGAAGTTGAAAATCTGAAACGCATTGCCGCAAAAGAAATTCAAGGTTGCCAATATGGTTTAACAGCGATGATGAGTCCGGTAAATTACAAAGTTGAAAACGCAGGTGAGGCTGTTAATTCTCCATATACTGATTTCGGAGCGATTTATCTTTCCAATAGTGAAATGCTTTATTCTTCATTGAATACGGATACTTTGGTTGTTCTCGGTGATGAAACCATGCGCGTAATTTTTTCCATGATCTATTCTTCCACCAATCAAAACGGAATATGGAGCGAAGGAAAAGCTTTGGAGAGAAATATTAATTCAGGAAAAGAACATTCCGGCAACGCCTCCATTTCTCCCGATGGAAACCGTTTTTATTTCACCAGATGCATGCCGGGAGAAAATCTGCAAATGGAATGTGTGGTTTATGTGAGTGAGAAAAAAGATGGTCAGTGGCAGTCAGCTTTAAAACTCGATGGGAATATTAATGCGGCAGAAAGTAACAACACACATCCGTTTGCTGCCATCAATAATCAGGGAAAAGAAGTTTTGTTTTTCAGCAGCGACCGAGATGGCGGCAGAGGAGGAATGGATTTGTATGTGGCTGTAAGAAAAGCGGATGGCAGTTATGAAGCCGCAAAAAATCTGGCATCAACTATTAATACTACGCGAGATGAAGTAACACCGTTTTACGATTCGAAAAAAAATATTCTTTACTTCAGCTCTAACGGACAAACTTCAATGGGTGGTTTTGATATCAATCAGGTGGAAGCACTTCCTGATTTTGTTTTTGGTGAAGTAACGAATGTTGGTTATCCGCTCAACTCATCTTATGACGACACTTATTTTTCCTTGAATCAAAATGGGACAGCCGGATTTTTAGTTTCCAATCGTCCTGGCGGAACTTCATTGAAAGGCGCTACCTGCTGCGATGATATCTGGACTTTCAAAACGAAAGAATTAAATCTTGCCGTTGAAGGAATGGTGTATGAAGATGAAGCAAAAAAGATTACTGCAAAATCTGGAACGGTCGGATTGTTTTCTTCTACCGATGGAGCCATGATGGAATCGCAAATGATTCAGAAAAACAAATCATACTTTTTTAAACTGAAAGAAGATCAGCAATATTTTGTTCGCGCATGGGCGGAGAATTATGAAATGGCAGAACAGAAATTCAAAACTATCGACATGGAGAATTCTGATACCCTTCATTTTGATTTGATGATGAAGAGCAAAGGGTATTTTATCGGGATGAATCTCGGCACCATTTATTACAATTTCGATGAAACAAAATTCAGAACGGAAATGATTGATACATTAAATGAGGTAGTGAGTTTTCTGAAATCTCATCCTTATGTGATCATCGAATGTGCAGGACATACAGATGATGTCGGCACAGAGGAATACAATCAAAAACTTTCTGATCACAGGGCAGATGTGGCATATGGTTATATCATGCTGCAGGGAATTCCAGAAAAGCAATTGAGTCAAAAAGGACACGGAGAAAAATTTCCGAAAGCAGAAAATAAAGTGAACGGAAAAGATAATCCTGCAAACCGTTCACTCAACCGCAGAGTTGAATTTACCGTGGTTGGCGAGTTACCCCATTAGGGTGTTGAAAAAAACATTTGACTTCTCTTCGCGATCACTGTATATTACAATTAAGATTGATTATTTTGGTGTCATTAAATAAAACGCTATCGAATCCAACTCTACCCATGTTAAGAAATAGGCTACACTTCGCACTGTTCTTAGCAGCGCTCTTTACATTTTCTGTAAAGTCAGCTCATGCGCAATTGAATTGTAGCTTTACTATTAATCCTCTTTATTCATCGGCAGGTTGCGAACCACTTCTGACGGTATGTTTCGATCCGATCATTCCTCAACCGGCTCCTTGTTTTAACCCAAGCTACAACTGGATTTTTGAAATGCCCGGACCGGATGTTACGATTACTAACAACCCCGCACCCTGTATTACCTGGTCTGTTCCCGGATCGTATGATGTTACCTTATGGATTCCGGCATGCGGTGGTTATCCTGCCTGTACGACTGTAGTGCAAAATATGATAACCGTTTATGCTGAACCTATTGTCAGTTTCTTTCCTTCTGATTCATTATTATGTATGCCAGGTGCATCGGTCACTTATACAAGTACTTCCACCACAACCTGTCCGCTTGGCGGAATCGTATCTTATTATTGGGACTTTGGAGCCGGTGGAACATCTACATCGCCCAATCCGGTTGTGCCTTACAATGCAGTCAATTGTTACGATGCTTTTCTTTCTGTAACTGATGCCTGTAATTGTACAAGTAATGCAGTGGTCTACGATGTTGTATGTGTTGTGCCGGCACCAACTGCCAATTTTGTTCCGCTCGGTCCTACTTCATCCTGCACTTCCCCGTTTATAGTTTGTTATGATGGTTCGGGTTCAACAGGAGTTGGTTTGTCATTTAACTGGACTTCAGCCGGTGGTACAATAGTAAGCGGTCAGGGTACTGACAATGCATGTTTTTCTTTCACAGTCGGTGGTCCGTATTCAGTTACTCTTGTTGTGACCGATACTGCGGGTTGTATTGCCACATACACTGTTAATGCTGCTGCTACAGTTTATAATCCTGCAGTGGCGATTTTCACTTATTCAGGTCCAACATCGGGCTGCCCTGGGTTTCAGGTTTGTTATGATGGAACGCCTTCCACACCTGATCCGGGTGGAACTTATTTCTGGACATTTGAAGGTGGTTCTCCAGGAAATTCAACTGGCCCAACTCCATGCGTAACTTATAATATTCCCGGAGGACCTTATGATGTTACATTAGTTTATACCGTTGGAGGGGTTTGTTCATCAACTGTTGTTTTACCTAATTTGATCACTGTATTTAATGTTCCGGCACCTCCAACAATTAATCAGGCACCAATCATGGATTGTGTATTACCACAATGCCAGACTTATACAATTACCGGAGGTCCTTATAGCACTTATGACTGGACATTCCCGGGAGGCACACCACCAAATTATTCAGGTGCGTTTCCGGCTGGTCAGTTTCCTCCTCAGGTCTGTTACAATTCTTACGGAAGTTGGAGTGTTGGTCTTACAGTTACCAATGCCAATGGCTGTTCAACAACCGTGAATTTCCCCAACATGGTTGTGCTTGGTCCGCCAAACTCATCATTTACTGTTGACTCAACTATGGGATGCACACCGCTTACCGTCACCGCTACGAGTCAGTTTGTCGGGAGTGTTCAAACAGATTGGTGCATTACTTATCCTGGTGGTCCGGCTAATACCTATCCGATCGATACAACCATATGTTTTCCGAATGCGGGTGATGTTTTTATGCAGACCTATACCGACACCGGTTGTTATGATATTCTCATGATTGTTGAAAATGCAGCGGGTTGTATTGATTCATCTTTTGTCGCAGACGCTTTCTGCATCAGTAATATTCCCTGCGCTGATTTCTATGCGCTTGATACTTTGGTATGTCTTACTGAACCGGTTGAATTTGTTTATGATACTCTTGGGATTGATACGTTAGGACCGAATAACTGTCACACACAGGCACAAAACTGCAACTACTGGTGGAATTACGGTGATGGCGGATGGCAAAATGACGGACCTAATCCAATGCATATGTATAACGATACAGGATGTTTCGATGTAGCGCTTTTCGTAGAATGCAATGATTGCAAATCGGATACGTTGATTATTGAACAATATGTTTGCATTCTTCCACCTGTAGCACAATTTACAGACTCAACTTCCTGCGCGAATCCTTACACCTATTATTTCACTAACACATCCATGCTCGATAATTCTGATTCTACCAGTTCATTGTGGAAATGGAGTATCGTAGACAACGCTATACCTGATACCATTTACATAGATTCAACCAGTTGGGATTTTAATTATGTTTTTCCCACGGATGGTACTTATGATATCAACTTATATATCATTGACACATGCCTTGTTGGATTAACTCCTGACACATGTACGGTTTGTGAAATGGGTTCAACCCAAACAATTAATATCTGCGGTGGTGATAGTTTATCCTTTACGTTGCCAAATGACACCTTTTGCACTCCCGCTACGGTAGTAGCAACGCCTTATACCGGTTGTTTTACCACATGGAAATGGGAAAAAAATAACAACGGAGTCTACGGAAATACCAACGCAAATCCTTATTCATCAAATTTTACAAATACAGGGATAGGAACGATTGAGTTGCACGGGATCGTCAATGGCTGCACCACCGATGTGACGCATACTTTTGTTTTATGTTCGCTAGCAGCGACCGCCTCGGCTACACCAACGAATGTTTGTACCGGTGTGCCCGTGAACTTTACCGGTGGTGCAACCAGCGTTGGAGGTTGTACGGTTCAAAGTTGGTTCTGGAATTTTGGGGATACTTGGTCAACAGCTGATACCGCAATTACGCAAAACGGAACATGGTCTTATTCTCAACCCGGTACTTATATTGCAGCGTTATATGTAGATAATGGTTTTTGCATCAAAACAGCAACTGTAACCATCACAGTTGTTGGTCCATTAGCATGCTTTAATTATTTTCCAACAAACCCGTGCCCGGGTCAAAATGTGAATTTTACCAATTGCACAATTGGTTGTGCTGGTTTAAATTTTATTTGGGATTTCGGAGATGGCACACCGCCAGTTTCGGTTACCGGATGCGGATCAGTGAATCACGTGTATAACCTTCCAGGGACATATAATATTTGCTTAACGGCAAGCAACCCTGCGGGATGTCAATCAACGGTATGTGATTCGATTACCGTCAGCGGACCAATTGCGAGTTTTTTTGGATCTCCATTGACCACAACTTGTCCTCCGTTAATTGTTCAATTTACAAGTAACTCTGTTGGGGCTTCTTCATATGCCTGGGATTTTGGTGATAGCTCACCGATCTCTACTGTTCAAAATCCAAATCACGTTTATACAACTATTGATACATTTACTGTTACTCTGACCGTGACCAGTGCAAATGGATGTCAGGATGATACAACGATAGTTGATTACATCATGATCACGGGACCGATAGGAACTTACACTTTTTCTCCTCACGGATATTGCTCCTGCACGGATGTTACTTATACGATTACAACAATTAATGCCGAGTGTGCAATTGTTGATGGTGTGAATGGTTGCGTGAGTCCTTGCATTCCATTTGTAAATGGAGTAGCCACATACACATTCAGCGGAGCATGTAGTTACTGCGAATACGGACTTTATTATCCGAGTGTCTATTTTATTGATGCTGCAGGGTGCACCGTTAATATTACCGCTCCGGACACAATTCTGATTGATACACCTGCGGTAGCTTTTTCTTACCTGGTTGATATTTGTGATTCCGGCTTTGTAACATTTACCAATGAAACACCGTCACTCATTCTTCATGATGCTGAATGGGATTATGGTGATGGTTCGCCAATTGTTACGCTCACTAATCAGGATTCAGGAGATGTGCATCAACATTATTATGATTCATCAGGAACCTATACAGTTACTTTAGTTACCAAATCCGGTTATGATTGTGCAGATACAATGATTCTTACATTATATATTCCTGCCTCGCCTTTTGCTGCCTTTTCAGCCACACCTGACACTACGTGTACCCTCGACTCAATTTTGGTGACCGATTTATCAGTTTCCATTGATCCGATTGCAACAAATCAATGGTTATTGGATGGAACAAATATTACCACCGGACCTATTGCCAGCATCGTACTCGGAACTCCCGGAAATCATACCATCTGTGAGATCGTCACAACAATATTCGGATGTACCGATACTGTTTGTCATCAGGTTTTCGCTTACAACCTACCGCCTGTTGTAGCAACTGATCCGGGAGCAATTTGTTTTGGTGCTTCAATACAATTAAATGTAACGGGAGGTTCAACTTATCTATGGACACCCGCGCTATATCTGGATGATCCGACTTTACAAAATCCAACAGTCATTCTACCATTAGATACGATTACCTACATCGTTTCAGGAACGGATGTTCAGGGCTGTGCCAGTTTTGATACGATAACGCTGATAGTGAACATCAATCCCATTGCAGGATTTACAGATTCAGCAGCATGCTTAACTCAAATTGCACAATTTACAGATACTTCGGTTGCAGGTAGCGCACCAATTGACCAATGGAGTTGGACTTTCCAGAACGGAATACCTTCCACTTCAATATTTCAGAATCCGCAGGCTTCATTCAATATTCCCGGACCTGCTTTAGTTACACTAACTGTTACTGATACAAATAATTGCAGCGGATCAACATCAGTAAGTCTATTTATTGATTCCTTACCAACCTCCAATTTCAGTACATCTAATGTTTGTCTCAACGACTCGATGTTCTTTACTGACTTATCAATTTCGGGAACATCATCTGCGGTGTTAACTGACTGGGATTGGGATTTCGGTGATGGTACTACCTTATCAGGAGTTCAGAATCCTGTACATTTTTATGCAGTAGATAGTACCTATACAGTCACTTTGCATGTGATGAATTCGAATGGCTGTGAGGATATTGATACACAAACTGTTACCGTTTATCAGTTGCCGGTTGCACAGTTTAATCCCGATAGTGTTTGCTTTGGCGATACCATTCAATTTATTGATTTGTCAATTCCAGGTGATACTATTCTATCTGTTTGGGATTGGACTTTTGGAGATGGTAATAACTCAGCACAACAAAATCCACAGAACTATTATGATAGCTGCGGAACATATACACTCAAACTGACGGTTATTGATGCCAATGGCTGCCTCGATGATTCTATCACCACTATGTTGATCGCTTGCCTGCCGATTGCATATTTTGTGAATGATACGCCTTGTGTAGGAGTACCTACACAGTTTACCGATCTTTCTATTCCGGGTGAATTCCCGATAGATTCATGGAACTGGGTTTTTGATGATGGATATTTTTCTACACTTCAAAATCCTACACATCCTTTCACACCGCCTGCAATTTATAATGTAGTTCTCAGTATCACTGATTCTGTATTAGGTTGTGTCGTTGATACTATGATTCCGGTTACCGTGAATCCGTTGCCGGTGGTTTTAGCAGTACCTGACACGGCAATTTGTCTTGGCGATCAGATCACCTTATTTGGTTCCGGTGGAATCGTTTACGATTGGCAACCAAATGTTTGGTTAGATGATAACACTTTGCAAAACCCAACTGCCACTCCGCTTGGTGATACAACATACATTCTTACTGCAACAGATATTATCGGTTGTTCCAATACGGATACACTGACCATTCAGGTCAATCAGTTGTTCCCTGATTTCAGTCATATAGAAGTTTGCCTAAACGACACTACTCAATTCACCGATCTTTCTACAACCATTAATGGATTCATCGTTGATTACTTCTGGGATTTCGGAGTTACCGGAATATTCTCAGATACAAGTCATTTGCAAAATCCGGGATATGTATATCCTTCACCGGGACTTTATACAGTTAGTCTGCAAATAACGGACAGCATTGGTTGTATTCAGAATACGATCATCAATCCTGTAATAGTTGATACATTACCTGTTGCTTTGTTCACGTTCCCGGTTGCCTGTGATCAAACTCCGGTACTGTTTACGGATTTATCATCCAGTGCAGCCGGTGTAATTTCGTGGACATGGGATTTTGGTGATGGTTCAACAAGTGATCAGCAAAATCCTATGCATGTATTCCCTGCGTCTGGTTCATTTACAGTTACGCTTGCTGTCATTGATTCAAACGGATGTTCTCAGATTTATCTCGATACAATTTTCATCAATCCGCTTCCGGCAGTTGATTTTGATGCGCCTGATGTTTGTTTTGGTTTCCCGACAGTTTTCACCAATCTGTCGAGCACAACTTTCATAAGCGGATGGAGTTTTGGTGATGGTGTTGGTATATCAACGCAAACAGATCCGACTTATACTTATACAACCTCAGGTCCGTTTAATGTAACGCTCATCATCATTGACAGCTTAGGATGTACTGATACAACGACTGAAGTGGTTACCGTAAATCCATTACCTGTTGCAGATTTCTCATTGTTTGATACTTTGGTTTGTTTGAACAGTCCTGTGTCATTTACAGATAATTCAACGGGAACCGGAATTTCCTGGGTGTGGGATTTTGGCGATGCAGTTGGAACATCAATTCTGCAAAACCCTGTTTATACTTATCCGTCATCAGGTAATTATCTAGTCACTTTATCCGTCACAGATGCATTCGGTTGCATTGATACAGACACATTAACGGTGAATATTGAAGAACCATCTACACCAATTGTTACTCCTGCTGACACCACGATTTGTGTTGGTGAAAGTGTTCAATTACTCGCACTTGGTGGTTCAACTATTTTCTGGTCGCCTCCTGATTATTTATCCTGTACTATTTGTCCTGATCCGATTGCGACTCCATTGTTTTCAATTATTTATACCGCAAACGTGACGAACATCGCTTGCCCGTTTAATACTGCTACTTCAACCATCACGGTTATTCCGGATGTGGCTGTAAACGCTACGGCAACGCCCACAACTATTCTGATGAACTCATTTTCAGTCATTGACGCCCAATTTATCGGTCCGGCAGGTGCTACGGTTAATTATTCATGGTCGCCATCCGCTGATCTTGATTGCGCTACCTGCCAAACTACGAATGCAAGACCAATCGTCACTACCACCTATACTGTTCAGGTTGATTACGCACTGAACGGAGTTACCTGCACAAGCATAGACACCATCACGATTACGGTAGTTGATGTTTGCGATCCGGGTTTGATTTATATACCCAACACTTTTACTCCGAATTTTGACAACTTCAACGAAATATTCTATCTGCGGAGTACGGTCATCGAGGAAGTTCATTATTTCAGAGTTTATAACCGTTGGGGAGAGTTAATGTTTGAAACTGATGATCAATCAGTAGGATGGGATGGAACTTTAAGAGGCAAGCAACTAAACACAGGTGTGTACGTATACACGGCTGAAGTTGTCTGTGTTAATGGGGACGTGGTATTCCTCAAAGGCAACATCACCCTACTACGCTAATTAAATAAGGATTATGAAGAAACAATTCCACATGCTGTTTCTTGCTGTTCTCATGATGTTTGCATCATGGAGCAAAGCGCAAGACATTCACTTTTCCCAGTTCAATGCTTCGCCATTGACTCTCAATCCGGCTATGGCCGGTGTGCTGCTATGCGATTACCGCTTTGTAGCAAATTACAAAAACCAATGGTCGAGCGTGACAACCCCGTATCGTACGCTGAATGCATCTTACGATATGCGCCTGCAACGCAAGTCAACTTATGATTCGTACGGAAGTATTGGTGTGAACTTTTTTGCTGATAAAGCAGGAGATTCTGAATTCAGCACCAATAAACTGGACTTGTTTTTATCCTATAATAAAGCGCTTAACAGCAGGGGTGATCAATTTGTATCGGTGGCTATTCAAGGTGGGATCGCACAGCGATCTATTAACGAAGCTGCTTTGACATTTGATTCTGAATGGACTGAAGGGGTTAAAGAAGTTATTCCTTCTAACAATTATATTTTCGGTGATGTGGGTCTTGGTGCACTCTGGTATTATACACCGCAGAAAAAAGCAAACAGTTTTTATGCAGGAATGGGTTTATGGCATTTGAATCAACCGGTGCAATCTTTCTTCGGTGATCCAACGGATAAACTTTATTCACGGATGGTGATTCATGGTGGCGGACAGCTTGGTTTAGGAAAGCAATTTTTTATGATGCCGAGTGCCGTTTATTACAAACAAGGTCCGCATTATGAGTTAACTTTTGGTTCTTATTTCAAATTCAAACGTAGCGTGAAGAAAAACGATATGACTGCTTTTTATATCGGAAGCTGGTATAGAATGGGTGATGCAATGGTTGCCGCTGTACGTGTTGATATGTCAAGAATAAACATTGGGTTGAGTTATGATTTTAATATTTCATCGCTTTCCAATGCAAGTCATACATTAGGAGGCATTGAATTGTCACTGATCTATCAGGGTTGTTTTACAAACAAAAAACTTTCGGTGTTTTGTCCTGTGCTTTGATTTGAAGACACACTAAATATCAAGCGCATGCTTTTGTTTTGCGCTTTTTTTTTTGAAAATCACTTGATCTTCGTCATCCACGATTTGGGATGAGAATTTTTGGTGGAGGATAGAATTTCCTGCGCTTCCTTTTTTTCTTCAGAAGCAAAGAACCCTACTTTTTTCAAACTACCGCTCAACTGAGTGAGGATCATGATACCAGGAAATTCATTTTGCAAGTCATCAACGAGGTTGTTCGCATTTGTTTCTTCACGAAATGCACCGAGGATAATATAGTAGCCTTTCTGATTTGAAGGGTTAACAGCAGGGTTGGTTTTTACTTCTTCAATTTTTGTTTCTGGAGTTTCAGGTTCGATGGTTATGGCTTCCTTTTCAGGAATAACAGCAACTTCGTCCTGTTGAAAACGATGTTCAATTGGTTTTGGACTGTAAACTGGTTTGGGTTCCGCGATTTCAGGAATTTCAATTTCAATAGCAGGTGCTTCCTGATGACTTCCGAACAAAGCAGAAATGGTTTTGTAAAAACCGGAACTGTACTGATTGATACGCGAATCATTCACATCAAACATCACGAGAGATGAAATGCCAACCATGATCAGAACAACCGCTGCTAATGACCAATCAAAATAATTTGTTTTCCGTTTGAGGAAAATCTTTTTTGGTTTCTCCTGTTTGATCAGCGCAACTTCAATCTTCGGAGTGATGATTTCCTTTTTTTCTTTCATACCCGAAGCAACCGGTTCTGTTTTCACAGAGCGCAGAACAGGAGAAAACTTAACCGTCTTCAATCCAAAAGAGGAGAGGAGCAGATTGTTTTCTGAATCAGCAATGAATTGGAGGTTGTTTTCAATGTCATGAAAAAATTTACCGATGCCATTGAGCATTACCGTTTCTTTCGCCACTAAGTGTATGTTGATCTCATTCACAAAATCATGAACTACCTGAACGGCTTTTTCGTAAGCGATATTTTCTGATTGCGCAATTCGCGAAATCAGCAAGCCATCATTGGAAACAAGATTTTTATTAAACAAGATTTTTTTGAACGGAGGTTGAAAACGGTGAAGCGTAGGATGCCCTTCTGCTGAATGATATTCACCTACAAAGCCACCAAAGCCGGGGATGATGACACAATTATGATTGAAGAGAAGATGTTCGAGGTGTTTGCTGATGTCAGACATTTCAGAAGGTGAACTTTACACCTCCGATGCCGGTAAATCCATATCTTGGATAATTATACCAGCGTTGATATTTCTGCGAGGCGATGTTGTTCAGGCTGCAAAATACTGACAAATTTTTGTTGAACACATACGTGGCGTTGAAGTTTACATCCACATATCCACCGATGGAATGCACTACCGCATCTTCGCCTTTTGAATACAAACCGTTTGCACCAAATACATCGAGATTGAGAATAATTTTATTTCCAATATTATAGGAAGCAACAAAATTTGCTTCCAATTGAGGCAAATGCCATGCGCGGAAATTCAAAGAATCTTCCAGCGCGTATTGATTGTAATTACCGAGAATGGAAAAACGCAAACGCTCGTTCACATTGTAAGCCAATTCAGTATGAATGGTAGTGATGCTTGCATCAGGATCATAGATCACTTTGAATTTCGCATTCTCAACAGCATCATGTCCTTCATCAAAATCATTCAGGAACAACGGCAGATCAAAAACACGTTTGATTCCGAGTTTCACATTGTAGCTGAAATTATCCAGCACAGTTCCTTTTATTCCCACATAGCGATCTTCAACCCGCGAATTCATGAAATCAAGATTGCTGCTAACAAAAGGATTGTCGTCCACCAAAGTAGAATAGGAGTTTTTCATCATGAAGGCTTTCCATCCGCTGTAGAAAATCAAATAATTACTTGCCAGACTTCTCTGCAATTCAATTTCAGGAAGCACATGAAAGGTAGATTGATCCCAGGTCAGATTCACACCACCCTGCAACAACCATGACTCAGTTTTGTAAATATATTTTGGCGTGATAGTGAAGAGGTTGATGGTTGTATCCGGTGAAAAATTCAAGCTGCTATGATCTTCGCGGATATTCAGCGTTATAAAATGTTTGTTTTCGAATTTTTTTGTAGCATTCAGATTCAGCAATAAATTATTTTCCTTATTGTCGAAATGATCGCCAAGCATTCCGTAATGAAAAGTGAAACCGTAATCAATTTCTGCGTCATTCTTTTTTGAGTTCTTCACCGAAGCATTAAATCCATAATGATTGAAGTACTGCTGAACGGAATCTTTCGTGAGACTATCCGTGAACACTGAATCAAATCCGTAGTAATTAATTGCATCGCGGTTATAATCAAATGAAAGAGAACCTTTTACAGAACCGGGATAGAGATCAGTATAAACATTCACATCGTTCTCGCTGAAATCCTGAAACTCCATTCCTCCGTTTGAGGAGAGATGATGAAAGCGCGCACCATAATTAATTCTGAACGCATCATTATTGCGAGGATGGTTTCCGTCATTGTATGCAGCATCAATCAGCGATGTTGTATGATTACCGAATCCGAGTTTAATGTACGAACTCATATAATCCGGCCAGTTCTCCTTCGGCATGGCAAGTGGCTTAGGTTGTACCGGGCGGAAAGTTATGTCCAGAAACTTCAGAGGAATTTCATATTTGATTTCAGAAGTATCAGGTTTAATCGCGGGAGTCTGCGCCTCAAATTTTATTTTCACCGCATCAGCAACAATCGGTTTATAATCCGTTTCAACTTCAATATCCTGTTGCAATCCTCCTTGTGCGAAGGAGATGTTTGAATCAAATAAGAAAAGAGTTACAGAAATCAAACTCAAAATTCTGCTGAACTTCATTTTATTTTTTGATAATATCATTGAACTAATCATTTGTCTTCGAAGTCTTGATCTTCGCCTCCGTCATTGTTTTCTTTCTTCTTGATTTTTGAATTGTTGTTTTCTACTTCAATGATTTCGTCCAATTTGATTTGTGCCTCTTTCGCCAATTCATGATCAGGATAAGTTTCTAGAATAGCATTCAATGTTGCTTTTGCCTGGAACAAATCGTTTTGCGAATAATAATTATCTGCAATCAAAATAAAACTCTTGATTACCCAATATTCCTGCGATGGCATTTGATTGATCAATTCAAAACAGGTCTTGGTTGAATTTTCAAAATCGCTCATCATGTATTGAATGAGCGCGATATAGTATTTCGATTCAGCACCAAAACGGTTTTTGGTCAACTTCAACACGTTTTCAAAATGCATTTTCGCATTATCCAGTGTACTGAACTGAAAGGATACTTTGCCCAGATAATAATGTGCTTCACTTTTCTCTTCAATGTTTGCAGGTTCAAGATTTAACATGGAGGTTGCGTACGTTTCCGTTTCTCCGTAATTCTTCAGATCATAACTGGTTCTTATTAAGCCGAGTAAGGCAATCCGAATCCGCTCCTTATAGCCTGAAGTGGCGTAGACTTTCTTGTAATAGGCATTGGCTTTTTGGTTGTCTTTGCTGATGAAATAATAAATCTCAGCCGAATTGAAATAGGATTTTTCACTGTATTCATTCTGACCTCCACCGATTACAATTTCATAATCTGTTAATGCACTTTTGTAATCTTTCTGAGAATACAAACACTCAGCCCGATAATAATGCGCGTTGCTTTTATAGATTCCTGCGGGGTAACATCCAAGATAATCGGTCATTCCCTGAATTGTTTTATTGCAGTCGCCTGATATGAATTTCTTTTCAGCGGATGCAAACGCGAGGCTGTCAAGCATGCGGCTGGAAAGGTTCAATCCGTCCACCATTCCAGGATCATCACATGCTCCTGAAAGAGAAACCAAAAGACTGAAGGCTTCTTTTGCTTCATTCGATTCAGGATAATTATTCAGAACCATGCGTGCATTATTTTCTGCTTTCGCACAATCTTTCATATTCCCATAGACCAGCGCGAGCTGCAGATAAGCTTTTCGTGCAAACTGCTTATCAGGAAAATCGGAAATGATGAAGCTGTAAGTATTGATGGCATCAGCGTATTTATCAAGTTTGAAATAAGTGTTTCCCAATTCATACAATCCCGCATCGGCATAAATTGATTTCGGGAAACGATCATACAAAGAATTAAATGATTCAATCGCACTATCAGGATTGCCCTTCAGGTTATACAAAATTCCTTTCTGATAAATCGCATAATCAATCCCTGCTTTATTGAGATCAATGGCTTTCTGATATTGAGTCAAAGCGTTGTCGTAATCTTTCAGCAGAAAACTACAATCCGCTTCGCGCAAATAACAATCTATCAATACACCATAAACTTTTGATTCCGTTAAATTGAGTTCCACGGCACTTTTATTGAAATAAGTCAATGCGCTTGAATAGGAATCTTGTTTGAGATAAGAATAAGCCAGGCCGTAATAAGCATTTGCAAAGGTTGCTTTGCCGGCATCTGTTTTTCCTTTCGCATACAGATCAATAAACTTGTTGTAGTTCGAGATGGCGGAAGAATAATTTCCCTGACGGAAATAAATCTCTCCGGTCCAGAAATGACACAGCGCCTGCACATCAGTGACCAACGGATTTTTCAACGAAGTGTTGAACATCTTGATTGACCCATCAAAATTCTGTTCGTTGAAAAGATCTACTCCCTGATAGTAAGAAACCAATTGATACGCCTCCTGAATTTTTCTTCCCGGATTTTCGATGGATTGAATAATCTCGAGTGCTTCGCTGTAATTATTGGTGCTGATATAAATTTCAGTCAACAGCTCTTTGCCTTCTTCGAGATAAACCGATTTCGGATAATCGTTGATAAAATCTTTCAGTGTGGTAGTAGCGATTTTTGAAAATCCAAGTTCGAAAGAGAGCTTCGCATAATTGAACGTGGAAATTTCTTTCAGGTATAAATCAAATTTCAGCTTGGATGCTTCCTGAAATGCATTTCGCGCATTGGTCTTCTCGTTTGTTTTCAGATAACAATCGCCCATCAGATAGAGCGCGCTCTGAGCAATGGAATCATTTTGAAAATTCAACTCACGAAAATTTTCAATCGCTTTTGAATAGTTTTCCTGTTTGTAAAAAGCAAAAGCAAGTTGATAAATATCTTCTTTGGTAGGATCATCCGCATGATCAACATAATTTTCAAGATACGGTAATGCGTTTTTGTAATCTCCTTTTTCGAAATATGACTGACCGATCAGATGATTCATTTCATTGTGATATTTCACTTCCTTATCATCAAGTTGAGGAGTGGCATACTTGATCACTTCATCAAATTGTTTTTTGAGAAAATAACACTGCGTGATATAATAAGGGGTGACCTCATTGTATAATTCCGATTCGCCAGCAATTTCAAAACTCTCCAATGCATTGGTGTAGTCTTTATCAAAAAAGGAAACAAAACCGTAATAGTAATTTGCAGGATAATAATTCTGATTCTTTACCTGCTTCACTTCTTTCAGAAGTGGTTTCGCTTTGTCAAATTTCTTTTTGTAGAAATAGCAATACGCCAATTTGAATTTGTATTCACCGATCCGATCATTACTCAGATCGAGTGGTCGAACTTTTTCAAAATACCTGATCGCATTTGCATATTCTTTTTCTTTGTAGTAATAGCGTGCCAAATGAAACCAGGCAAGTCGTGTGTAAAGTGATTCATCGTTGTTATCCAGATAGTTCAACAATAATTTTTCAGCGTCCTTTTTCTCTAACTCAAGCGCACAAACTGCATGGTAATATTCCGAGTTAGAAAGTAGAACAGATGAATGATCAACTATCCCTTTATCCCATTCTCGCTCAAGAATTTCGCTGAAATAATTCTGTGCTTCAGAATAAAGTTGTGCATCAAATAGCTCCAGGCCTTTTTTGTAGGAGGCATCAGGATCAAGAAATATTTCGGTTTGCTGTGCAGTTGAAAAATGAAATGAAAAGAAGAGAAGGGCGAATAAAAGGAGCGGATTCTTCGCAAAACTCAGACTGACGTTTTGTTTTTGATTCATATCAGAATGAAAGGGAAAGACCGATACTCGGGATAACCGGTAATTGATTAACACGTTCGTAACGCACGCGATCGAAGTAGAAAATATTTTCGCGATTGTAAACATTAATAACGCTTGCATTCGCTTCCATAATCGTGTTCTCACTGAAACGGAATATTTTCTTGATCGAGAAATCAAGTCTGTGGTAATAAGGCAATCGTCCTGCATTGAGGTCTTCATCATAAATGATTCCGAGATCACCGTTTGCTTGTGTGTAGTTTGTGTTGATGCCATCATAAAATCCAAGGAACTCATAAAAGCCCTGTGTTTTGGTAAATGGAAAACCCGAGCCAAGATTCCATCTTGCATTAATCTCCCAATCAAAATTTTTGCCCAGCGTGTAAGACGCAACGAAATTCGTGTTATGCCTTCGGTCATAATGCGGTGGATAGGTTTGTTCTCCGTTATAACGCGTAACAAATGCCAAAGAGTATGTAGCCCATAAATAAATTCTTTTCTTTTCATATTTCACCAACAAGTCAATTCCGTATGCCTGCGATGATTCAAGCATATAATCTGGTTCATCTTCAAACTGTTTGTTGCGGTTGATCTCAATGAGCTGTGGCATGTATTTATAATACGGCTCGATGTTAATTTCCAGTTCATTCCATGGATCAACTTCAACACCTGCAACAATATGAAAAGCACTTTGAATTTTACTACGAACATTTTCACCATTCAAACTGAGAATGTCCTCATCCGGCCCCGATAGGTAACCCGTGAAAAGATCAACCACATCGCGATCTGATTTGGTGCTGAGGATATTTTGTGTGTAATATCCTGTTCCTGCTTTAAAACGGATTTTACTTGTGAGATTATATTTCATCCCGAAGCGAGGCTCACCGGTAATGATTCCAAGAGAAGCGTAATACTGCATCCTGATTCCCGGTTCAATGACGAGCTTTCTGAATTTCTTTCTGAAATTGAAAAACCCCGCAAGTTCGGTGGTGTTTTGATTTTGATCACTCTTGAATCCAAGAGGATTGTAATATTCAAACACCGTTTTGAAACCGTTGATATCAAATCCATATTTTATTTCTCCGTCAGAAATAAAATAGGTGAAATCCATTCCGAAATTGAAACCATTGACCGAAGAAAATCTGGGTTTCTCGTCTGATTGGGTGAGTTGAATCTCGTAATCACTGAAAGCAAAATTTCCGTTGATCAACGTGTTGCTGCCACCGGGAACAAGAACGTAATCAAATCCGAATCCTGAAGAATTCCATTTGAAATCAGCTACATTTTGAAAATGCGCATTGTCTGTATTATGAAATCCGAAGGCGCTGAATTTTGATCCATTCTCTGTGTTAATGGCGATCTTTCCGTAGTAGTCTGCGAAATTGTAGGGAATTCCTCCTGTATCGACATAACTGTACAGGAGTGGAGAAGTTTTATCAAGGTAAGAATTTTTTGCAGTGAAAATAAATGACGTACTCGAACCGCTCTCGCGCAACTTCACAATCGGACCTTCTATAATCGCTTTGGATAAAAAAGGACTGGTTGCAATTTTTCCTGCAAAACGTTTTTTATTTCCATCACGTGTACGAATATCTATCACTGCTGAAATTCTGCCGCCATATTCAGAACTGAAACCACCTGTCAATACATCCACACTTTTGATAATATCAGTTTCAAAAACAGAAAACAATCCGATGGAGTGAAAAGGATTGTAAATGGTCATGCCATCCAGCAATACTAAATTCTGGATTGGTGAACCGCCACGGATATAAAGTTGCCCGCCCTGATCACCCGTAAATACGACCCCCGGTACTACTTGAAGAAATTGCGCAAGATCAGCTTCACCACCGATGGAAGGAAGTTTTTTGATGTTCTGTGTAGTGATGGCGATATCAGAAATTTTTACGTTCGATTCTTTCTCTTCTCTTTTTGCACTCACTGTTGCCTGACCGATTTCAATGGCTGATTTTTTCAGAAAAAGTTTTTGAGTAATAATATTATTTGCTGCCAATTCAATTTCAACTCTTGCCGTATCATAACTCAGGCGCGTACTCATTAAGGAATAACTACCCGGTGCCACTTTGCTTATCGAATAAAAACCATTTACATCCGTGATGGATCCGTAAGTAGTGCCTTTCAGGTAAACGCTGGTGAAGATGAGCGGTTCGCCATTGTCAGTATCGTAAACAAAACCACGAACATCACCGGTTTGTGAAAATGCAGAAGGAATAATAAAAACACCTCCGCACAGCAACGCAAAACACAAAATAATTTTTCTCATGAAATGTTGAAATAATAGGGTAGGAGTATGGCGATAAGAAACTGCTTTTAAAGAAGTCCCGAAAATAAATCAAATTGAAGTTGTACAGGGAGTGAAATTCGACAGTTGGTTGTTGATGAACAATGGTAATGATTTTCAAAGACAGGTAATGTTTCATGATTGAATTTTCGATTTCTGACAAAACTCTTTCGCTTAATTTTCGAACGTGAAATCCACCGACCCGCTTTTTCTCCTCATCAAATCGCTCACTTTTTCCGAGAAGGGTTATTTCAAAAAATATTATGCTTCTGAGGGAAGCAATTTTTTCAAACTATTCGATGCACTCAACGCTCAGGATGAATATGATGATGAAAAATTGCTGAAGAAATTCAAAGGACAGTCATTCATCAAAAATTTTTCCGTTGCTAAAAGTTATTTGTATGATGCTGTGCTTCGCGCGCTCCGGCAATATCATTCCGGTAAATCGGTGGATGCGCAAGTGCACGAAGACACCGAAAACCTGCGCATCCTTTTTCACAAACATCTGTATCCGCAGTTTGAAAAATTGCTGCGCGTTACCAAAATTCTTTGCTATCGATGCGAAATGTTTGAAGAACTTCTACCTATACTCAATCTTGAAAATCTTTACAACATTCAACTGGCACTTGATCTTCAGCCGGTAAATACGGAGCGGACATCAGTTCTGAATAAACTCAACAATGCAAATGAATACAACCACGTGTACAGCAACGTTTATGATTTTATCAAGCTCAATGATCAATGGCAGGATAAAGGCAACGTAGATAAATTAAATGAAATCATGAAGCACCCGCTTTTTTATGATGATGGGAATGCTTTTACTCTTCGCGCAAAAAATATCATTTCAAAATACCTGGTCACTGTTTCATCATGCAACGGGAAATTTCAAGAAAGCCTATGCACATAAACGAATAGTCCTCGATCATTACAGATCCAATATTGATTTTGCAAGAGCGAACAGCCGTACCTATTTACTGGTGCTGGGCAATTCTGTTTCGATGTGCTATCACTCAAAATTGAAAGATGATTTTAAGTCACTCGGACCGCTCATGGAGGACATTCATCAAAGTGTTGATGGAAATGAAACGCTCAAGTTTGAGCAGCGCACACATTTCCGCTTTCTGTATTTCAATCTGATGAATGATTATTCGGGTGCCAATGAATTTATTGTGCAATTGGAAAATGATTTGAAAAAACACGAGGGCTCAGTGATGCCATTCCGATTGCTGGATTTTTATTTTAACGGTTGCGTGTTAAGTTTCAAACTGGGTGATTTTGATAAGGCACTTGTTTGGCTCAACCGGGTTTTGAATATCAATCCTTCGTTGTTGCTCGAAAGGGTTTATCTGGAAGTTTACGCCCGGATATTTGACCTGATTATTCATTTTGAGTTGAACAATTTTGATTACCTCTACCACCGTGTTATCTCCACCTATCGCTTTTTGTATAAACAGAATAAGTTGGGCGATTTCGAAAAAACTGTCCTTCAGTTTATTCGCGGTTTAATTCGAATTGCTGATGACGAACATTTCTTCCAATCACTTCAGAAATTTATTGAGGCACTCAGGAAGATTCCTTCTCCTGAATATGCTAAGATTGCGCATGACCAGTTCGATTATATGCAATGGGCGCAGAAAAAAATAGATAACCGGATTGGAATATTCAAAAAGATCAACCCCTCCGCAGTTAGTTTGTCCGCTCCGAAACCTTGAGGACATTCCTTTAAAACCTTTGAAGTCATTGAGTTTGCTTCATTTGGTTTCCTTGTTGCTTGCCTTCAATTTTATTAAACTAGGTTTTACTGCTGCATTTGACGGCAAATAGATTTGCTGAAAATAAATGCTTTGAAAAATCTTTTAATCATTCCATCTTACTTTTTATGATCAATCTTATCAGCGAAGAAGATGCTTTTGCGCAAATGATAGAACGGCAAGTTGTTGCCACTGCAGGTAATGACTCTTTGGGTTCTCAAATACAAGTTTCATCAACCATCAGAGGAGCAATAATTTCTGATGCAGGTCAAAAATTTGATATCAGGATTTATCCCAATCCTTTTTTCGAGTCGCTGACAATTGACTTTTCAAATTTCTTCAAAGAAGATTTTCAGATTCAATTGTTCGATATCACGGGTAAGGAGGTAAATGAAAAACTTTTTTGGATTACAAGATCAGAAACCCGGATTCAAATTAACACAATCGGATTACCGGCAGCTGCTTACTTGCTTCTCATTTAATCAGCAAATAACAAACTTTTCTCTACACAAATCATCAAAGCAAATAACGGAACAAAAAAACCTCAATCATGAACAAACAACTTTTCCTTATCGCAATTCTTGCATGCTCAACAATTTTTGCATCCGCCCAAAACAGAGTTGGTATCGGAACAGCAACACCTGCCGACAAACTGCACGTCATCGGTTCCATCCGTATTCCTTTTCAGCAAAGTTTGAAAAGTGAAAACCAACTTAATGTTCCCATTGAGATGATTCAAATGAATCTGGTTGGAATAAATCCTGTGCTTATTGTAAACGAAAATTCAACCAACACCTGGGGCACCAGAATTTTCACTTCATCAAATGTCGGGGGATCGGTTGATATTCATAACGGAACAAACTCTGTTGCATGGTTCGGGCAAAACGGATTGGTGGGAATTGGAACAGCATCACCAACTTCAACGCTTGATGTTGCAGGAACAACAACAACAACAACAGGATTCATTATGCCAACCGGTGCAACAAACGGATATGTTCTTACTTCCGATGCAAGTGGAGTTGGAACATGGCAGCTACCTGTTGCTGCGGGTGCTGGCGGAACATTAGATGCCGCTTATGATTTTGGAGGTCCTGGTTTGGGAAGAATAATTACTGCCGATGCAGGCTCAGTTGAAATAAATGGAATTGATGGTTTTGTATCTACCGGTAGTGCTGGCAGTGGAGCATTACCTGCCACCGGTGCAGGCACACGAATGATGTGGTATCCAAACAAATCAGCTTTCAGAGCGGGAAGTGTAAATGCAACCCAATGGGACCTCGCCAATATTGGATATTTTTCTACAGCTATGGGACAAAGCAGCACTGCAAGTGGAGATGCTTCTACCGCGATCGGTACAAATACTACTGCCAGTGGATATGGTTCCACAGCAATGGGTTCGAATACCACTGCCAGCGGAGATGTTTCCACAGCATTGGGTTCGGGTACAATTGCCAGTGGTGGTAGTTCAACGTCAATGGGAGTTGGTACAACTGCTAGCGGATCTACTTCCACAGCAATGGGAGAGAGCACCACTGCCAGCGGTGTTGTTTCCACAGCAATGGGATATAACTCAACTGCCAGCGGGTATAGTTCTACAGCCATCGGATATATTACAACAGCCAGCGGGGATTATTCAATGGCAACAGGACTTATTACAAATTCAAGCGGAAATTACTCAACGGCAATGGGAAATACTACTGCTGCTACAGGAGATAATTCTATAGCAATGGGACTTGGTTCAATTGCCACCGGAAATAATTCCACCGCAATGGGAGGCAGTACAGATGCCAGCGGATATATTTCTACAGCAATTGGAGCCCAGACAACTGCTGGTGGATTTGCTTCTACATCAATGGGAGAACTAACATCCGCCAGCGGGTATGTTTCCACAGCAATGGGAGGAAATACAATTGCCAGCGGAAATTATTCCACAGGAATGGGATACTTTTCTTCTGCCAGTGGAATTGTTTCAACAGCATTAGGAAGGGAGACAATCGCCAGTGGAGATTATTCAACCGCGATGGGATATGGTTCTGATGCCACCGGATATGCTTCCACAGCACAGGGATCAAATACCATTGCCTATGGATATGTTTCCACAGCAATAGGTGAGCAAACGAATGCAAGTGGATATGTTTCTACTGCAATGGGAGAGAGTACAATTGCCGGAGGAGATTATTCAACAGCAATAGGATATGGTTCAGGTGCCAGCGGAAGTACTTCCACTGCAATGGGATACTATTCATCTGCCGGTGGAATTGTTTCCACAGCATTAGGAAGGGAGACAACCGCCAGCGGAGATTATTCAACCGCGATGGGATATGGTTCGGATGCTACCGGATATGGTTCTACAGCAATGGGAGAGAATACAACTGCCAGTGGAATTCGGTCTACTGCAATGGGAGAGAGTACAACTGCCGGTGGATATGGTTCTACAGCAATGGGAGAGAGTACAACTGCTATCGGAGATTATTCAACCGCAATGGGATACTTTTCTTCTGCCGGTGGAATTGTTTCCACAGCATTAGGAAGGCAGACAACAGCCATCGGAGATTATTCAACCGCGATGGGATATGCTACAACTGCCAGCGGAGTTCAGTCTACTGCAATGGGATTAAATTCCACTGCCATTGGATATAGTTCTACAGCAATGGGAGAGAGTACAACTGCCAGTGGAGATCGGTCTACAGCAATGGGAGAAAGTACAACTGCCAGTGGATATGTTTCTACAGCAATAGGAGAGAGTACAACTGCTGTTGGCGAATACTCAACTGCAATGGGATACTTTTCATCTGCCGGTGGAATTGTTTCCACAGCATTAGGAAGGCAGACAACCGCAATCGGAGATTATTCAACCGCCTTGGGATATGGTTCTGATGCCACCGGGTATGGTGCTTCAGCAATGGGATTAAATTCCACTGCCAGCGGATATGTTTCAACAGCAATAGGTGAACAGACGAATGCAACCGGATATGTTTCTACTGCAATGGGAGAGAGTACAATTGCCGGAGGAGATTATTCAACAGCAATAGGATATGGTTCAAATGCCAGCGGAAATACTTCCACTGCTATTGGATACTATTCATCTGCCGGTGGAATTGTTTCCACAGCATTAGGAAGGGAGACAACCGCGAGCGGAGATTATTCAACCGCAATGGGATATGGTTCGGATGCCACCGGATATGGTTCTACTGCAATGGGAGAGAATACAACTGCCAGTGGAGTTCGGTCTACAGCAATGGGTGAGCAGACCACTGCCAGCGGATATGTTTCGACAGCAATGGGTGAGAGTACAATTGCCGATGGAGATTATTCCACGGCAATAGGAAACAGTTCGATTGCCAGCGGATCTGTTTCAACAGCAATAGGTTTCATTTCATATGCGATAGGAGATTATTCCATCGCAATGGGACAGCAGGCAACTGCGATCGGCAATAATTCAACTGCAATAGGACAATTTACAACTGCCAGCGGTATTAATTCAACAGCAATAGGAGACTTTACAACTGCCTCAGGAGATCATTCAACAGCAATGGGATTTGTTTCAGATGCCAGCGGAAATTATTCTACAGCATTGGGATACTCTTCAGATGCCTCAGGAAATTATTCAACAGCCATGGGAATTAATACAACTGCCTCATCAGTTTCTTCCATCGCAACAGGACAGAATACAACTGCCGGTGGAACTGCTTCCACCGCAATGGGAAACGCTTCAGTTGCCTCAGGAGATTATTCAACCGCACTGGGAAATACTACAACTGCCAGCGGCTTAAGTTCAACCGCTATGGGAAAGTTAACAAGTGCTATCGGAGTTGGTTCCACATCAATGGGAGAGAGCACAATTGCCAGCGGATTAAATTCCACCGCAATTGGATACGGTTCAAATGCTTCGGGAGATTACTCTACAGCAATGGGATTTAATACAACTGCTAATGATTATTATTCCACCGCAATGGGTCAGAGCACAACTGCCAGCGGTATTAATTCAACCGCAATGGGAGAGAATACAGCCGCCACCGCATTAAATTCCACAGCAATGGGAAATACCACAGCTGCCACCGGAGATAATTCAACATCAATGGGAAATAATACAATTGCCAGTGGAAATACTTCTACTGCAATGGGAGATTATTCAACAGCCAGCGGTGCAAAATCAACAGCAATGGGAGAACAGACAGAGGCAAGCGGAATATATTCTACAGCAATGGGTTATCTGACAACTGCCAGTGAATATTCTTCAACTGCAATGGGAGTTGTTACAACTGCAAGCGGACCTACCTCAACAGCAATGGGATATCGTACAATTGCCAGCGGGGAAGTTTCCACAGCAATGGGGAATTTTACAACTGCCAGTGGATATAATTCAACTTCAATGGGAACTCAATCAACAGCCAGCGGATACTCTTCCACAGCAATAGGATACTACTCAAATGCCACAGGAGCCAATTCTACTGCAATAGGACTAAATGGAAATGCCAGCGGAAATTATTCAACTGCCATAGGAAATAATACAACTGCCAGCGGGGTTTTTTCAACCGCCATGGGAAATAATACAACTGCAGAATCAGGTTATGAAACGGTTTTAGGAATGTATGATACTGATTACACACCGAACGACTCATCAGGATGGGATGCCGCTGACCGCTTATTTGTAATTGGTAACGGCCTATCCACCATCTTTCGAAGCAATGCGATGGTGGTGCTGAAGAATGGCAATGTCGGCATAAGCGCAGCAAATCCCGCGTCTAAACTCCAGATAAACAATGGAGATGCGTACATTAAGGATTTCAATAGCGGGGTAATTTTAACATCTGTGGATGGCAATTGCTGGAGAGTACAGGTTAGCGTTACCGGAACCTTAATCACAACTTCTATTGCCTGTCCATAAACAACCGGCTTGAATAAAATACGAAGCCGCTTCTCGATGAGGAGCGGCTTTTTTATTTCGAAATTATAAATCCATTCTTATCTTTCCCAACGATGCGATTCCGGTTTGTTTTTTTTGCGATTCTTTTTTTCTGCAGTTCATCTTTTTCGCAAACTGCTGCACAATACATTTTCACGCGCTATTCGCAGGCGGATGGACTGGGTTCCGGATTCATTCATCAGATTACCGAAGACAACAAAGGATTTATCTGGCTTCCTGCCGAAGAAGGTTTGAGCCGGTTTGATGGCTACTCTTTCAAAACGTATTACCACGATCCTGCGGATTCAACCAGTCTTCCAAACAATGTGGTATCGAGTTGTGTCTTCGATGAACATCAAAACATGATTGTTCTGACGGCATCAGGTGTATGTAAGTACAATCCGAAGCAGGACAATTTTATTACCTTGATAAAGTTCGATGAGCGAACCGAAGTTTGCGATCAACTGCCCGGTTCTGAAAATGAAGTGTGGCTTGTTACCGATTATTCGCTCATCAAACTGAATGCAGCAAATGGTGAATATGTTACCTATAATTTTCCGAAAGGATATGATGTTGTGCAGAAAGCTTCCGCATCATTGCAACTTGCTGCAGACAAAGTCTGGATTTCAACCTACACCTGGCTGCTTTGTTTTGATGAGGAAACCAATCAATTTTCAGAACCCCGTTTTCTTGATTTCGATGTTGAAAGTTTAATAGATATAGCGCACGCTCCGAAGTCAATCATCTCGCGAAGCAATGAGTTTTATTTATACAACACAAAAGGCTTTTTCCATTTCAATGAAACGGATCAAACATTTCAATTGATTGCAGCCAATTCAATGTTTGAACAATATGGTTTAAAACCTTATAGAGTGTTTTACGTTCATGAAGATTACGCATTATATCTTGCTTCGTATGGTCAGTTTGTCAAACTATTTTTCGATGATGGCCATCAGGAAAAAATCAATTTACATTTTGCAGATGGAACACCGCTCGACCGGATTGACAGAAGCATGCACGTTACCAGTGATGAATCCGGAGATATATGGATCTGCACCAATCAGAGCGGTCTGTATTGTTTTAAACCGAAACAAAATATTGTTGAACATTTCGGCAACGTTCCGCAGAATACGAACAGTATTAGTTCTAACACAGTGCCTTGGGTGTTCATTGATAATTCCGGAGTCATCTGGATTTCATGCCGCGGACAAGGATTGGTGAAACTCGAAATTATTCCCGCACTCTTCAAACCATTTGCGCCTTCCAACGAGGGCTATGGAAATTCTATCACGGATTATATGAACGTGCGGACAATCGGGGAACTTGATAACAATCATTTACTCATTGGTACACTTGCCGATCTTCTTGTTTTTTCAAAAACAGATTCTTCCTTCAGTGAATTTGTTACACCGTTGTTTGATGGGCGAAGTAAATCTTTCGGAGCGTTGCTGAAGGATAGCAAAGACAGACTTTGGATAGGCCATTGGGGAAATGGTTTGCTCAGCGTTCTTGATCAGAAAAATAACAAGGTTGCAGAAATTTCATTTCTCTCTTTCGGTGAATCATCTGAAGACTGTAGAATTATCCGCGATATATGTGAAGACAACAACGGACAAATTTGGATCGCCACAACCTGCGGAGTTTTTGAAATCAATCCGGATGAAATAAACTATGATGATCCGCAATCAACTTTGGTAAAATTTTATTCACATGGAGAAGACGAAAATTCACTTAGCGCGCTCACTGTATATGCGCTGGTTACCGACAGCAAAAATCAAATCTGGGCAGGAACTGAAAGCGGATTGAATGTGATTGATCCTGTTTCGGGCAAAGTCAAAAAATATCTGCACGATAAAAATGATCCGCAAAGTTTGCGCGTTGACAATGTGCGGTCTTTATTAATTGATCACAACGGAATTATTTGGGCAGGAACAAATGGCGGTGGGTTAAATCGTTTCAACGCTAATGATGAATCGTTTACTGCTTTCACGATGAAAAACGGTTTGCCGAATGATGCCATCTATGCTATTCAGGAAGATGAAAAAGGTTTTCTCTGGCTTTCAACAAACAAAGGTCTCTGCCGTTTTGATCCTGCAACCAACACCTGCAGAAATTATTCCCTCACCGATGGATTGCAGAATCTGGAATTCAACACCAATGCATCGCACAAAACTTCTTCGGGCGAACTTGTGTTCGGTGGTGTAACCGGATTTAATTTTTTCAATCCATCAGTGATTGACAAGCAAAATAAATCCCAGACTCTCATCATCACTTCAGTAAAAGTTTTTGATCATGATGTTCCGATTGATACCAACGGAATTGAATTGAGTTATGATCAGAATTTTCTTTCGTTCGAATTTTCTACACTCAGTCATTACCGCTTGCAGGACAATCAATATTCCTACATGCTCGAAGGGGTTGATGAAGACTGGATTTTTTCAGGCAACCGGCATTTTGCGTCATACCCTGATCTTTCTCCGGGACGCTATGTGTTACGAGTTCGCGTTTCAAACAGCATGAGTTCTGAAAGCAGCGAAACATCTCTTGAGATCTTTATTCATCCTCCCTGGTATAAAACCACTCTTGCAATTATTGCATTTATTTTTTCCGGAATTATTCTGATCATCATCATTTACCGCACACAACGCGCAAGATTGCTGCGCAATGAACGCGAGGCATCGCGTATTCGTGAAGCGGAATTAAAATCCGAAGCGCTCGAAGAAAAAAACCGAAGCGCTCAATTAGAACTTGACAAAGCGCATGAACTTGAAATTTCTTTCAACAAGCTCAAAGCCACGCAGGAACAATTGATTCAACAGGAAAAACTTGCCTCACTTGGACAAATGACAGCCGGCATTGCGCATGAAATTCAAAACCCGCTGAACTTCGTCAATAATTTTTCTGAAGTATCCAATGATCTGATTGAAGAATTTGCAAAAGCAAAGACAGAAGAAGAGAAAAAAGAAATTTTTGAGGAACTGAAAAATAGTCTCGTCAAAATAAATCATCATGGTAACCGCGCCAGCACAATTGTAAAATCCATGCTTGCTCACAGCCGAACATCGAAAGGAGAAAAACAACCGACAGATATTAATCTCATGTGTGAGGAGTTTTTAAATCTCGCATATCACGGCATGAGAGCACGGCATAGCGGTTTGCAGGTGGAGATGATCAAAAAATTTGATGACTCAATCCCGAAAATCAATCTTGTTCAACAGGATGTATCACGTGTGCTGTTGAATATTTTCAACAACGCATTATTTGCGATAAAAAATAAAGAAGCCGGAAAAATTATTGTGAGTACAGAAAAAATGGATAACAAGATCGTTATCAGGATTAAAGACAACGGTGGCGGAATTCCTGAAAACATCAAGCAGAAAATCTTTGACCCGTTCTTCACTACCAAAGCGACCGGAGAAGGAACCGGTCTGGGTTTGAGCATCAGCTATGAGATCATCAAAGCGCAGGGAGGTGATTTGCAATTCATTTCTGAAGAAAGAATTGGAACGGAATTTATTGTTGAACTTCCGGTCAAATGAAAAAATTATACCACAACGTAAAAAAAATTCCAACCTCGCCTTATGAAATTGTATTCATTACATTTTCATAACTTGAAATACGATTCGTAATCATCTTCTTCCCGTGATACGGTAAATCCTTTTCGCATTTTTTCTGGATGACATGGCGGCTTTCATCTTTTGATTTTCCTGATGAAAAGCAACTTCCTGGTTGTGGTGAAATATGTTCTCGCGTTGAGCTACTTTCTCAGCGTTTATTATTTGTATCTCGCCCTCAACAGGAATTAAATGAAGATCCTCACCATGGAGTGTTTCAGCAACAGGTAATTGTGTTACAGGAGTTTTTACTCTATGCTTTGCGCGGCTTTTTGTTTGCAGTTCAGCAGGTTTTTTCACTTTCCTTTTCACAACGGGTTCCGGTTTTTTCTTTGTCGCTTTCTTTGCCGGTTTCAATGCAACACGCTGTATTTTCTTCTTTTCGATACCTATCTTTTTTCCTACAGCCGCAAAATTTTTTGCGCGTTTAATGGCTGTGGCAATTAGTTTTCCTTCATCCATTTTTTTATGCTCTTTTAAAATGGCATTGGCAATTTCAATCGCTTTGTTCCGAACGGCAGCCGGTAAGTTCTTCATTGAATTCGGATAATTGGTTTTATTCCACGGCATAGCTTTATTTTTTGGTGAGAAAATTTTTCTTCTGTTTTTATCAGAGGACAAAGGTGGTTGTTGTAGAAGAATTCAGCGTTACACTATTCAGGAAATAAGTTACATGATTCACACATCTTATCTGCGGTGTTAGCTTTTGTTCCGAAAGCCGCGCGATAAAAGGAATCAGAAAATTTTCAATACCCGCTTGCCAGCACATCTGCAATATGCATCACCTTCATCGATTTTTTTTGTTTGCGGATATATCCATCGAGATGGAGCAGGCAGGAGAGATCGGTAGAGATTAAATAATCTGCAAAAGTTGCCGTGGCATTTTCGATTTTTTGGTCTGCCATGCCTATGGAGATGGGTTCAAACTTGACGGCAAATGTTCCACCGAAGCCGCAGCAGGTTTCGCTGTCAATCATTTCTTTCAATTGCAAACCGCGCACGTTGTTCAGCAATTTTCGTGGCGCTTCCTTGATTTTGCATTCGCGCAAAGCTCCGCAGGCATCATGATAAGTCGCCACTCCGTCTAACTGCGCGCCCACATCTTCAATCTTGAGTACATCTACCAAAAATTCAGAAAGTTCAAAAAGATTTTTGCGGATGGTTTTGTAATCGTTATGAATGGGTGTGTTCGCAAACATCTCATCATAAAAATTACGCACAAAACCTGTACACGATCCTGAAGGAGAAACAATATATCGGTCAGTAGTAAAATCATGAATGAATTTTCTTCCCACTTCTTCAGCTTCTTTCCAGAAACCGGAATTGAAACCCGGCTGTCCGCAACAGGTTTGCGCTGGATTATAATGCACTTCGCATCCGGCTTTCTCCAGCACTTTGATCATATTAAAAGCCGATTGTGGAAAAAGCTGATCAACAAAACAGGGAATAAAAATGTCAACGATGGTTTTCGTCATGTGGCGCAAAGATGAAGAATCACAAATAAATAATTGTTTAATTGTTGAATTGTTGGATTGCCATCAACAATTTAACAACGGAGCAATCAAACAATTTCTTCTCCGAGAAGTGCATTCGCTTTATCTCTGATCAATTGTCTGCGAAGAATCATCAGCAGAACAAGTCCGATGATGAAGAAAGCAATCAACGCGATGATCGGTTTGCGCATGTTGCCGGTTTGCTGAACAATAATTCCGAAAGTCGTAGTGCCGATAACCAATGCAAGTTTATTTGCCACATCATAAAAACTGAAGAACGATGCGGTGTCCTGAGTTTCGGGTAGCATTTTTGAATAAGTGGAGCGCGATAAAGATTGAATGCCACCCATCACCATCCCTACTGCAAATGCTACACAATAAAACTGCACAGCAGTTTCAACAAAGTACGCGGCCACACAGATGCCTATCCAAATGAAAATTGAAATGGCAATGGCAGAAACATTTCCGAGGTGCTGCGAAATTTTTGCAAATAAATACGCCCCGCCAATTGCCACCAGCTGAATGATGAGAACGGTGATGATTAATTGATTGGCTTCAAGTTTAAGTTCTTCGCTTCCGAAAAGTGCTGCAAGAAACATCACGGTTTCCGTTGCCATGATGTAAAAAAAGAAAGCAATCAAAAAGGTGAGCATCCGCGGAAACTGGCGGATTTGCTTCATCACTTTCATCAGTTCATGATATCCGTTCAGAAAAATTCTTCCTGTTGGTTTCCGGTTGAAAACGTTTTTTGGCAGATAATAAAGTGAGTAAGTTGCAAAAACAAACCACCAAAGCCCAACCACCAGAAAAGAAATCTGTGCAGGAAGTTTATCATCAGCAATTCCGAACCATTCCTTTTTTATCAGTACTACAAACAAAGCAATCTGTAAAATGACCGAGCCGATATATCCGAGCGCAAATCCTTTGGCACTTACGCGGTCCTGATCTTTTTCTGCTGCAATCTCCGGAAGAAATGCATTGTAATAAACAAGACTGCCCGCATAACCATAAATGGAAATTGCAAAAGCAATGATGCCCCATTCCACATTTTCTCCATTGAAAAAGAACAAAGCCGCGCAAGCCAAGCAACCGAGATAACAAAAAGCGCGCATGAATCCTTTTTTTGTTCCGGCATAATCTGCTACCGATGCAAAAGGAGGAGAGAGAAGCGCAACGAGTAAATAAGCAGCCGCAATCGCGTAACTGAATAATGAAGCGGCAATTATATTCCATCCAAAAAAATCAACTGATGCTCCTTTATCACTATCTGTTACCGCACTATAATAAACAGGGAAAACAGTTGATGTGATGACCAATGAATGTGCACTGTTTGCCCAGTCGTACATTGCCCATGCATGAATTATTTTTTTGTTGCCTTTGATTCCTGTATCCATCGGATAATATTCAAAGATCAAATATTCGCGATCAAAATCACAAATCTTTTCAATTTGACCGATACTATCTTTGGCGCATGTACATCATCAAAGTGAGAGGCAAAACTAAAATTCCGGATTACGTTCAGATCCGTGATGATAATTTCACTCTGCTCGCTTATTTCCGTGCCGACCGTCCGGAAAAAGCGCTGGAAAAATGCGGGCTCGCCTCCAAAGAATTGCAAATCAAAAAAGTGATTGAAGAAATTCCGTTCGGCAAATTGCAGAAGTTGGATGTTTGATTTACATCTTGCAATACAATCAACATTTTTTCGTTTGATCATCAGTATAAACACCTTTTTTCTAGTTCGTATTTTCGTATAAGTTCGTATTTCGTAACAAGATGGAGAATGTAATTCAACTCAGCAATTGTTTTATTTATCAGAAGGAAAATCTGATTCTCACGGATGTTAATCTCAGCGTTCATAAAGGAGAGTTCATTTATCTCGTTGGAAAAACAGGAGGAGGAAAAAGCAGTTTACTCAAAACCTTTTATGGTGATTTACATCTTCAACGCGGTGAGGGTTCTGTGGTTGGTTATGATTTGAAATTACTGAATTCAAAAAACACTCCATTTCTCAGACGAAAACTCGGAATTGTTTTTCAGGATTTTCAATTGCTCATTGATCGGAGTGTTCATGATAATTTATCATTCACTCTCAAAGCGACTGGCTGGACAAATAAAAAAGAAATTGATCACCGTATTGAGGATGTGCTGGACAAAGTAAACCTTCGCACCAAAGGATTTAAAATGCCTCACGAACTTTCAGGTGGAGAACAACAACGAATTGTAATTGCGCGTGCATTGCTGAATAATCCTGAATTAATTCTTGCTGATGAACCAACAGGAAATCTCGATCCTGAAACATCGGATGATATTCTTTCTCTCTTAGTGAAAATCAACCGCGATTTACAAACTGCAGTAGTGATGGCAACCCACGATTATATGGTACTTGAAAAATTTCCTGCAAGAATTCTCAAATGTCAAAATGGAAGAGTAGTTGAAGATGAGCACATTACAGTTTGAGCTAATCGGTGTGATTTATTTCTCTCTCTTCGATATTAAAAATCAAATCACTCATTCTTTCCGCTTGAATTTTATTGCTGAACTGGTTGTATAAAACTTCTTCCCGTTTTTTAATATCTCCTTGCCGGAATTCTATCTTCATAAATTCTTTCACCGCTTGTTTTATTTCTTCAACACTATTCTTCACTTCGCAAAGTGATTCTAATCCTGAACCTTCAATCATCGGAATATTCACAATACAATGCCGCCCTTTATAAAGTGAGTTTACCAATTTCAATTTCAATCCGGTGTTCTGGAAAGTCGGAAGAAGGTTTATCTGTGCATTCTGAATCAAGACGTTCATCTGCTGATGTGTTGGATTGGTTTTCAGAATAATATTTTTTCTTTTTTTGATTGCGCTCAGCAACATGGAATTGGGGTGACTGCCTGCGATAATCAGTTGTATATCTTCTATGTCATCAAAAACTTTATTCACTAACCACATCGCAGCCTGATTATTTTCCGTCACACTAAGATTCCCGTGATATAAAACATAATTACCTATGCCTGTCAGCGAAGTAACTGCTTCGTTTTCATGAAAGGGCGGAATGTGATAAACGTGTTTGTATTTCTCCATGAAGTAATGAACATCAACGGCTGAAATAGCAAAAGTCATAGAAGCTTTTTCCAAAATAGATTCAAATGATTTCAGGCGCATACTCTCGGTATAGAAATAAAATTTGCGGAAATAATTCTGATCTGCTTTTCCCAGTGAGCGGTAATAATCCCATTCTACATTATGCATGCGCACACACTTTACCCGATCATCCAGTTCTTTGTTCTGCAGATAAAAACATGTATGAAGCCCTTCAAAAAAAATCGGGTAATCATTATCCAGTAGATTATTAAGCAACGCATCTGACTGACGCGAACTGACGATAAAAGGTTTGGGAGAATAAAACACGCGGTAAAAACTTTTACGCGGATAGTAATAAACCTTTTCGCAGATGGAATCCAGTTCGGGAGAAACTTCGCGGCCATATTGAAAACAGTGAAGATGAACTTTGATGCCTAGTTCGTGCAGCGCCTTGATTTTATAAAACACATCTATCACACCTCCGTAATCCGGTGGATAGGGCACATTAAAAGAGACAATATGTAAATGTTTAGCCTCCAAGGCTTGCATAAAGAGCTAAAAGTTTCCTGTGTTCATTTTCCCAGTTCAAAACTTCCCGGGCTTTGAAGCAGTTTTCTTTCAGTTGGCTGTAAAACTGATCGTTACTGAGTAAAGAATTTACTGCATAGGCAATGCTCTTTGGTTGAAGATCAATCGCTAAAATAGCAACATTGAACTCATCGTTCACCCGTTTGAATTCCGGGAAATTTGAAATGATCTGCGGCACACCCGCCATGATATAGTCAAACATTTTATTGTTGAGCGAATAGTAATAACTCAACCCAAGATTCTCTGCACAGTTTAATCCGATTTTTGCCTGAGCAGTAATTTTTTTTAAATCCTTTGGAGGAACAAATCCGAGAAATTTTATTTTGTGTTCAAGTTTTTCCTGCTTAACCAATTCACGCAAATCAGCAGATAGATCTCCTTCGCCTGCAAGAAATAACATCGAATCTATTTCATGCATCGCTTTGATATAACTCTCAATTCCGCGTCCTACATTCAAAGCGCCCTGATAGAGAATGTAATTTACAAGTGAAGGTTCATATTGTTGAGTTGATTTAACAGGTACATTGCGTATTACTGCAAATTCCACTTTGTACTTTTCTTTGAAAAGTTGTGCAATGCTTGCACTCACGGTATATGCTTTGTCAACTCTTCGGATTGAAAACTTTTCAATTCGTTGCCAAATTTTTTTTACAAAAGGACGATTAACTACTTCCGGAACTTCAGTGAAATATTCATGCGCATCGTAAATTAATTTTTTACCTCTGAGTTTGGCAGCAAATAAACAAGGAAGAACGGTGTCGAGGTCAATTGCGGAAAAACAATCTGTTTTCTGAAACAGCAAAAACCAAAACAATCTGAAATTGTATTCGAGATAAAAGAATTTCCCTTTTTGGAAGAAACAATTCAAGCGTTTTTGTTTGAAAATTTGCGGAAGGATTGGAGCAGATTTTTTTCTTTTTCTTCCAACGAGCGTTACTTCATATCCTGCTTCCTGAAGCGATGTGCAGATGCGCTGCATCCGTTGATCATAATTCAGATCATTCGTAACCGTAAAAATGATTCGCTTCACTGCGCCCAAACTAATTGATTTTTTTCGTTGTGCCGGATTGACCCATTGTCCACCAGCCATTCAATCGCCTGCAATGTTTTTTCGTTCTTGTAATTTTTAATCGCATCAACCAATATCTCTATGGAGAGCGGACTTTCAATTAATATGGTTTCAATTTCATCCACTAGTTTTTCAAATTCCATGTCGCTCAGACTGAGATTATTTCTTTTCAGGCAAACATCGCAATAACCGCAACGCACTTTTGTGTCTTCACCAAAATAATTAAGCAAAATTCTGTTTCTGCATTCAAGCTTATTGCCAGCATAAGACAACATTGATCTGATTCTTGTTTCGTGACTCTGTTTTCTGAATTGAATCATTTTCACATCCAGATTCAAATCCTTCGCAGATACACGAGAATGAAGCAAACTGATGGTTGGTTGATCGGTAGATTGTTCGTAATCCAGTAATTTCGATTGTTTCAGAAAATTCATTTTGCTTTTGACTTCATCAACGGAAATGCCCAGATGGTTAGCTGCATCCTGCTCTCTGAATTTTGAATAATGATCGAGCACACCGGAATATGAACGTAGAATAAAACGGATCAAATCTTCATGCGCCTGATTCGCGACTTCAAAACGATACAGCTCATCTTTGTCTGCCAGCACTTTAATTCTGGAAGGAAGAAAAACCGCATCATTGGATACGAGCCAACCTTCCTGTTCGAGAATTTTAAATGCGGTAAAAGTGCGGATTGGATTGAGTTTGAAATTTTTGCAAAACGCTACTATGTCAAAATCAAACTCTTCATTTTGTCCCGAACCGATTGCGAGGTTGAAAAAATTTCCGAGTGCGTCATATACCCGCTTGACCTCATCCACCGAAGGAAAATTTTCTTTCAGTGCTTTTTCAAGTTCGATTTTATCGGAATAATTGAAAAGAATCACGGCATATGATTTTTTCCCGTCACGACCGGCACGTCCTGCTTCCTGATAGTATGCTTCCAGAGAATCGGGCAGATCATAATGAATCACAAAACGAACATCGGGCTTGTCAATTCCCATTCCGAATGCATTGGTGCAAACGATAACCTGCGATTTGTTTTTCATCCAGTCTTCCTGACGTTTAGTTCGTGTGACAATATCCAATCCCGCGTGATAATAATTTGCCTTGACTTTTTTGGTCATGAGGTATTCAGCAATCTCCTGCGTTTTTTTTCTGTTTCTCACATAAATAATTCCGCAACCTTTTACTTTTTCAACGATCTCCTGCAGCTTTTTCAGTTTTGATTCTTCATTCAAAACCACGAGAGAAATATTTTTTCGTTCAAAACTTTGTTGAAATAAATTTTCTTTTTTGAACAATAATTTTTCCTGAATGTCTTTGACCACAGAACTGGTTGCGGTGGCAGTCAAAGCAAGAACGGGAACCGTTGGATGAAATTCGCGAATAGCGGAAATGCGAAGATAAGGAGGGCGGAAATCGTATCCCCACTGAGAAATGCAATGTGCCTCATCAACAGCAATCAGGTTGACTTTCATTTTCTTGAATCGTTCAATGAATATTTCCGTTTCCAATCTTTCAGGTGAAACGTATAGAAATTTTACATCACCATGCACACAATTGTCGAGTGCGTAATCAATCTCCCTTTTACTCATTCCTGAAATCACAGCACAAGCATTGATGTTTCTTTTGCGGAGATTGTAAACCTGATCTTTCATCAATGCAATGAGAGGAGAAATCACCACGCAAATTCCATCGTTCTTCATCGCAGGTAGCTGAAAGCAAATGGATTTTCCTCCACCGGTCGGTAATAAAGCGAGCGTATCTTTTCCGTCAAGAATGGATTGAATGATCTCTTCCTGCAACGGCCGGAAACTGGTGAAGCCCCAATATTTTTGAAGTATCTGACGAATATCCATCAATAGATTGCCCGTGAATTTACAAGTGAATCGCGGAATGGGCGATTGATTTTCCGGCATTTGTATATTCGTAACGAAACTCGTGGAGCAATCATGATTATTAAAGATTTTATTTCAAAATTTCCGGAATGCCGTTTTGCGGGTGATGAGAATCATTTGCTTGAATCTTTCAAACCGTTGACTGATTTGACAGCGGATGTAGAGTCAAAAACAATTTCATGGCTGAAGGATTCAAATCTTCATTTGCTGAATGAAAGGATCAATCCCGGATTATTGATTCTTTCTCAGAATGCATTTGATCAACTGAAGAATCGAAAAATTAATTTTCTCATTTCCCCGAATCCTCGTTTTACATTTCTGAAAATGCTCGCTTTGCTTTTTGAGAAAAGGCGGGAAGCGAAAATTGAAAGCAATTCTGTTATTGATCCATCGGCAAAACTTGGAAGGAATAATTACATTGGCCATCATGTAGTGATCGAGAATAATGTGGTGATCGGTGATGATTGTATCATCGATCATAATACCGTCATCAAGGAAGGAGTAATAATCGGTAATCGCGTGCATATCGGATGCAACTGCACAATCGGCAATTCAGGATTTGGGTACGAAAAAGATGAAGAAGGAATTTACCAACCGATTCCGCATATCGGGAATGTGGTGATTGAAGATGACGTGCATATTCATGACAACACTTGTATTGACCGCGCGATGATCGGCAGCACTTTGATTTGTGAGCAGGTAAAGATCGATAATCTCGTACATGTGGCGCATGGAGTGGTGATTGAAAAAAATTCTTTGATCATTGCAAACTCTGTGCTTGCGGGAAGTGTGCGCGTAGGAGAAAATTGTTGGGTAGCACCATCAACAACCGTGAGAAACAGAATTCAGATTGCAGATAATACTTTCACAGGAATAGGATCGGTGATTGTGAAAAACACAAAACCAAATTCTTTAATGGTCGGAAATCCTGCGATTGATTTTGAAGACTTTAAGAAGTGGCTGAAACTCCGTGATCAGCAATTGAGTGATTTCAGAGAAGAGGAAATCAGAGATAAGTAGTCAAACGATTTTCCCATCTCTCATCACCAACCTTCTGTCCGCCATCGAAGCAAGTTCTTCATTATGCGTGACAATAATAAATGTCTGATTCATTGTTTCTCTCAGTTTGAAAAAGAGTTCGTGCAATTCAACCGCGTTTTTTGAATCCAAATTTCCTGATGGCTCATCAGCCAAAACAACCTGCGGATTATTAATCAAAGCGCGGGCAACAGCAACGCGCTGTTGTTCACCACCGGAAAGTTCTGAAGGTTTATGAGTGAAACGGTCATTCAACCCGAGAGTGGTGAGAATTTCCTTTGCTTTGATCATGGCATCTTTTTTTGAAACTCCTGCAATAAAAGCAGGAATGCAAACATTCTCGACCGCATCAAACTCAGGCAACAGATGATGAAACTGAAAAATGAAACCGATGTTTTTATTTCTGAATCGCGCTAATTCTTTTTCGCGCAATGAACTGATCAAAGAATTATCAAACGTCACCGTTCCCTGATCAGCGTTGTCAAGTGTGCCGATGATATGAAGTAAAGTTGATTTTCCCGCGCCCGATGCTCCAACGATGGAAACGATCTCACCTTTCTTTATATCCAGATCAACCCCCTTCAAAACCTGGAGAGTACCGTAAGATTTGTAAATGTTTTTTGCAGCAATCATAAATCAGTAGGAACTGAATTCAGCGCGAATAAACGAATAAGAAAGCAAACAGTTGTTACACATTATTTTTGGCAGTCTCAAAAACATCAAATGAACGTACACGAATATCAGGGCAAACATATTTTGGAACAGAACGGTGTGGCTGTGCAGCGCGGAATCATGGCTTCGACCTTGAACGCGGCAGTAGAAGCAGCAAAAAAACTGACGATTGAAACGGGTACCAATTGGTGGGTGGTGAAAGCACAGATTCATGCAGGCGGAAGAGGAAAAGGTGGCGGAGTGAAACTCGCGAAGAACATTGATGAACTGAAAGAAAAAGCTTCCGCCATTCTCGGAATGACTTTGATCACTCCGCAAACAGGAGAAAAAGGAAAGAAGGTTCACAAAATTCTGATTGCGGAAGATGTTTATTATTCGGGGGCAAATCCAACCAAAGAATTTTATCTCAGCATTTTGCTTGATCGCGCTAAAGGAAAAAATGTGATCATTTATTCGCAGGAGGGAGGAATGGACATTGAAGAAGTAGCGGCTAAAACTCCGGAGAAAATTTTCAAAGAGTGGGTTGATCCCGCTTCGGGCTTACTCGCGTTTCAGGCGAGACGTATCGCTTTCAATCTGGGGTTGAGTGGTGAGGCATTTAAGAATATGGTGAAGTTCGTGGCGAATGTTTACAAAGCTTATGTGAACTCCGATGCAAGTTTGTTTGAGATCAATCCCGTTTTGAAAACATCGGATGAAAAAATTCTGGCGGTGGATGCAAAAGTGAATCTGGATGATAACGCTTTGTATCGTCATCCTGATCTGGAAGATATGCGCGATCTCAACGAAGAAGATCCGACTGAAGTGGAAGCCGCTGAACACAATCTCAATTTCATTAAGCTCGATGGCAATGTCGGTTGTATGGTAAATGGTGCTGGATTGGCGATGGCAACCATGGATATTATCAAACTCGCGGGTGGTTCGCCTGCAAATTTTCTGGACGTGGGCGGCACTGCTAACGCGCAAACTACCGAAGCGGGTTTCCGAATCATTCTCAAAGACCCGAATGTAAAAGCCATCCTCATTAATATTTTCGGTGGCATCGTGCGTTGCGACCGTGTGGCGCAGGGAATTGTTGATGCTTACAAAAATCTTGGCAATATAAATATTCCGATCATCGTTCGCCTGCAGGGAACCAATGCGGAACTTGGCAAAGAGTTGATTGATAAATCGGGATTGAAAGTTCAGTCTGCGATTATTCTCAAAGAAGCTGCGGAGTTGGTTGCAGTGGCAGTAGGTGGAAAGCATTAGCAGTTGGCAGTGGCAGAAGGCAATAGCAGATAGCGCCCCTTAATTTTCGGTATTACTTTTTCGGAATGAATTTTTCGGGATTGGAAATCATTCCTCCAAGCATTTTACCTACTTCCTTGTATCCGTCAATTATTTCATCATGTTCCTTTTGTGAAATGTATTTGCAACTGAGTGCAAAATGCCACCAACCGATCGTCTCTGCACATTCACCATCAGAGTCAGTAAGCTTTGACACAAAATGTTTCGGATAAATTCTTTTTCGATATGCTTCTGCTATCTGAACATTACATGACCTTGATGATCTCCTGACCTGATCGGTTAAAGAATATTTTTCTTCAGCAGGAAAGCGTTTTGAAATCTCAAAGATTTGCATCGCTAACTTGTAAGATAGCTGATAGACTTTTAGATTTTCAACTCCTTCTCTCATTGCATCAATGACTGTGAAATTAGCAACGAATTTTTTTTGCTGCCACTGCTTTCTGCCACTGCCAACTCCTATATTCCGGTTGCTTTCACTAACAAATACTGTCTGATCAACTCCGTTTCCTCATCCGTCAGTTTCGCTTCTTCCTGCATGTCCGGAATTATTCCCATCCATTGTGCCTTGGTGAGTTCTGATGGTTTGTGAAGAAGATGGCAGCCCGAGCATTTCAGCACGTACAACTTGCGTCCGTTGTTCAGATCGTAATAAGTTATGTCAGGATCTCTTTTGTTGGCTTTAATGACATCCTCATCGGTGACAACGAATTGGGAACTCACGCAGGAAATAACAAAGCAGGCAGTAGCAGTCAGCAGTCCGCAGTATTTGATGAACACTCTTATCTGATGAGAACCCAAAACTTTCATTTCTTAACTGCTACTAATCACTGCAACTGCCAACTGTCAAAGTCCGAATCCAACCAACAACCGGATATTTATTTTTTCATATTCATCCAGATCAAGTGATGAACCAGCCAGTACAAGTGAATTGAAAGTGGTGAGCTGCGGAAGTATATTGAGAATGATAAAGGAGCGCTCTCCACTGTAGAATAATGAAGGACCTGCAAACAATGACGAATGCTCATTATTCCATCCTGAATTTATGTTCTTAAAAAACACATTCTTCTGCATTGCCTCCAAACCGATTCCGAAATTTTCTTTGAACAAATACATATACGCCAGATCAAACTCCAAGACTTTTTCCTCTAATTCAATTTCGATACCTGCGCCATAATTATTATTATCCTTCAACTCATTTTCATATTCCAATTCACCCACTGCATTAAAAGCCAAAAGATGATCACCCATTCTTTTATCAAGAATAATTTTTGCTTCGCCTTCATATCCTGAAGTTGACAAAGTGTACTCTGCATATACTGAAGAGCCAATCACGTTTGCAACTGCATCGGTCAGTTTGAATTTCCATTCGTTGGAGAAAGAAACATCAGTACTGTAATCGAAATATGAATAACCTTCGGGAGAAAAGATACTGTAGTAGTAAAAATTCTCTTCACCGGTAAAAGAAAGATTAAAATAAAACGCAGTCTGCAAACGATTGCAAAGTCCTATCTCAAATTCAAAGCGTGTATCGAAGCGGCTGAAGAAATGGTCTTTACCATATCTCCATGTTTCCCAGAATTCCAAGTCCTTGGCGCCCTTGGTCAGAACAGTGCTCTCATAAGTTCTGGCGAAATGGCGATCCTGTGCGGCAGCATCTGTTGTTACGGTGAGGGTTATTGCGAACAGTATGCAGTAGCAGATGGCAGTGGCAGTTCTGTTTCTAATGAATGTAATTGGGTTCATAAGGAATTGGTTTTAAATTTTGTTAGCACGATGCAAAAGTAGATTGATACAAATAGTGATCGAATACCTACTGCGCGGTATTTTGCACTACTGATTTTAAGGTATGTGATTCTTCAGACTGCTACTGCCAACTGCTGCTGCTTACTGATAAAAGGGGAGAGGTAACTACGAAATCCAATTACTCTGCATGGCAACGTTCACCATTTCCGTCACAGACCGCACATCCATTTTGCGGAAAATATTTTTGCGGTGCGTGTTGACGGTGTGAACGCTCAGAAATAAGTCCGTTGCAATTTCGTGCGAGCGCAATCCTTTTGCAATCAGGCGCACAATTTCCAGTTCGCGGTCGCTGAGGATGGAGGGTTCGCAATTTTCTTTTGCACGTTTTTCTGTTTCGCTGCTCAGGATGATGTCGAGAATTTTATTGCAGAAGAATTTCTCCGCGCGCGAAGCGGCACGAATACAATCCATAATCTCTTCCGTATCGCATTCCTTGGTCAGGAAACAAAGCGCCCCGTTATCCATTGCCTGCATCAGACGGTCTTTGTTTTTATCATCTGTGGAAACAATGATCTGCGCACCGGGTGCAAAGCGCCTGACATCCGCCACTGCCTCCACACCAAAATCATCTTCTTTCAGATAATCCATCACCACCACCTGCGGGTTGTGCTGCACCAACTGAACGAACAATTCATTCCGGTTCATCGCCTCGCTCACGATTTTAAAACCCTTCATCTTGCTGAGAATAATTCTCATACCAAGGCGAGTGAGGCACTGCGAATCTGCAATGAGAACGTTTATCTGGTTATTATTTTTTGCCATGAATGGTCTTAGAACGATTCTAAAGAACGGGGGCAAATATAAACAGCGTCAGCGTCAGTTATCAGGGTCAGGAAAAAAAGTTGTTAGCTGTGGCTGAAGAAGGAGAGTAGCAGTGGCAGCAGCCAGCGGCAGCATTCTTTTTCGCCACCAAAACTCGAAAGCACCAAATAAACACGGAATTTATTTTTAGTGAGATTCCGTGTTTTTGTGTTTTGGTGGCGAATTAAATTTTCAATTTGAATACTTCAATCCCCCTTCACCAATCTCAAACTTTGAACCGTTCCTTTTGAATTAATAATGCTCGCAAAATAAATTCCCCGAATAAGATTTTCTCCTGTAACGATACTGCCGCGAGGTGTGGTGAGGTCAATCTGTTTTAAAATCTGCCCTGCTGAATTGAGGAGGATGAATTTTTCATCGCCATTGAAATCATTCAATGAATAGTTTAAAGTGGTTGATGAAGAAAAAATATTCGGAGATGCGGTGAGATAAGAATTTTGTTCGTTGAGATCATTGATTGAATTTGGTCCGCAGATCAATTGTTCATCAAGCGTGGTAACCAAAGCAGGAGAGAGGTTTATATCGGTAATAATTTTTGTGTAGCAATAACTGATGTAAAAACGAATATCGTAAGTGCCTGAATCAGCAATACCGGTTTTGTAACTGCCGTCAATAGTCGTGAAATCTTTGATGGTGGTTCCCAAAAATTCCACGCGCACATTCGGAATTCCGAGCCCTGTGATGGAATCAATCACTGTTCCTTCGAGATAACAAGCGCGTTTGTAATCAGGAGTGAGAACAAAATCTCCCTCACTGCGATCACCCG